>JADMIO011297995.1_pt1 | contig 66652 bp, 59 predicted proteins | sample 8958161 | NCBI WGS metagenome assembly JADMIO01 (sample SAMN16585339, study PRJNA669376) | soil metagenome | isolation source: Crop rotation soil | place: USA: Cullars Rotation, Alabama | collected 2011 | reverse complement strand
GCCGCGACTTCAAGTCACGTGAATTCCAAGCTTCGGATCCCACTGTGCTGGAAAGCTACCGCTTCTCGGTCGACACGGTCGGCGAGTCGGTGCGCCAGTTCCTGCTGACGCTCTGGAACACCTACTCGTTCTGGGTCCTCTACGCGAACGCCGAGAACCTGGCCCCTGCCGACTTCGAGGGGGAGGAGGACGCGGCCGCCCTCACCGACCTCGATCGCTGGGCGCTCTCCCGCCTGCAAGCGACCGTCCAAACTGCCACCGAGCGGCTCGAGCAATTCGACTGCACCGCGGCCGGGCGCGCGATCGCCGCTTACGTCGAGCAGCTCTCCAACTGGTACGTGCGGCTTTCACGGCGCCGCTTCTGGGAGGGAGACGCGGCGGCGTTCCGAACCTTGCGGAGATGCCTGCTGACCGTGACCGAGCTGCTGGCGCCGTTCACCCCGTTCCTCGCCGAGGAGCTCTACCGCAACCTGGCCGGCGGAGCGGCCGCCGAGTTCGGCGAGCTGCCCGACTCGGTCCACCTGCGCGACTTCCCGTCCGCCGACCCGGCGCTGCGCGACCCGGAGCTCGAGGAGGCGATGGAGGCGGTCCGGCTGACGGTCGAGCTCGGCCGCGCCGCCCGTGCCCAGGCGAAGGCCAAGGTGCGCCAGCCGCTGCGCCGCGCGGTGATCGTCGCCAACGACGCCGAGCGGGCGGCGATCGAGGCGCGCGCCGATCTCGTCACCGCCGAGCTCAACGTCAAGGAGCTCGACTTCGTCTCCGACGAGAGCGCCCTCGTCAGCTACGAGGCGAAGCCGAACTACCGCGCGCTCGGCCCCCGCTTCGGCAAGAAGATGCCGCAGGTCGCCGCCGCGGTGGCGGCGCTCGACCCGGCCCACGTCGCCGCGGTGATGGCGTCCGGGGGAGCGGTCGGGATCGCGATCGACGGCAGGGACCACCAGCTCGGCCCGGAGGAGATCACGCTGGCGCTGCAGCCGCTCGAGGGCTACGAGGTCGAGGCCGAGGCCGGCCACGCCGTTGCGCTGCAGCTGGAGCTGGACGAGGAGCTGCGCCGCGAGGGCCTGGCGCGGGAGATCGTCCACGCGGTCCAGAACGCTCGCAAAGCGGCGGGTTTGGAGATCACCGACCGGATCGAGCTCGGGCTCGGCGGCGACCCGGAGCTGCTGGCGGCCGCCCGCGACCACGAGGCCTACCTGGCCGGCGAGGTGCTGGCGAGCGCGGTCGAGATCGGCGACGGCCAGGGCGGCACCGACACGAAGATCGAGGGCCGAGAGCTACTGATCTCCGTCTCGCGGGTTTGAGGGGCATCGGCCGCCTTCTCCCAGCCGTCCTGCTCACCGCGCTCGCGCTCGCGGTGCTCGCTCCCGTGCGCGCCAAGGCCGCCGAAGAAGAGGCCGGCATCGAATCCCAGAAACCGGGCCCGAAACCGCAGCTGATCCTGATCCACGGCGGCTCCTTCCTCTTCCACGACCCCTTCTTCCGGCCGCTGACCCGGGGCTGGGCGCTGGCCGAAGGCTTCCAGCCCCACTACGTGAACTACCCGCTCGGCAACCTGCCGGCGGCGGTGGCGGCGGTGCGGCTGGAGGCGCGGCGGCTGCGGGAGAAGGTCGGGATCGAACGGGTCTACGCCTACGGCGCCTCCGCCGGCGGCACCCTGGCGGCGATCCTGGCCGGCGAGGGCGACGTCGAGGCGGCGGTCGCGAAGGCGCCGATCTCGGACCTCGCCACCTGGGAATGGCCGCTCTCCCAATACGGCGCGACCTACTACGAATCGATCCTCGCCGGCCCGGCGACGCGGCTGCGGCTCTCGCCCGTCAACCGGGCCGCGGAAGAGCCGCTGCTGGTGATCCAGGGCCGCGAAGACGGCGTCGTGCCGCCGGCGATGAACGAAGCCTTCGCGGCGAAGTTTGCCGATGTCTATCTCTGGTTAGTCCCAGGGGGGCACACCACCGAGCGCGTCCGCCCCTGGATCATCTCGGGCGCGATGCGCTGGCTGGCGCAACGCGCCGCCCGCCACGCCCCGCAGGCCGGCGAAGCGCAGTCCCTACCCTAAAGTCGAGCATCCAGCTCAACAATGCGCCCGAAACTCAGAGTCCACCTCAAGTCGATCTTCCGCCGCCCCAAGCGGGCGGCGAAGGACGCGCCCCTGCACGACGAGGCGGGCAGCCGCGGTTTCCGCCCCGACATCGAGGGCCTGCGGGCGGTGGCGATCGTCACGGTCCTCCTCTGCCACGCCGGCGTCCCCTTCCTCGCCGGCGGCTACGTCGGCGTCGACGTCTTCTTCGTCATCTCCGGCTTCCTCATCACCCGCCTGCTGCTGGGGGAGATGGAGAAGCGGGACACGGTCTCCCTGCGCGGCTTCTACGCCCGCCGCGCAAAGCGGCTGCTGCCGCTATCGGCGCTCCTGCTGGCGGTGGTCGGCGTCCTCTCGATCGCGATCTTCTCGCCGCTGCGGGCAACCGAAACCTCTGGCGACATCATCAGCTCGGCGCTCTACGTCGCCAACTGGCACTTCGCCGCGCAGTCGGTCGACTACTTCGCCCAGGGGCTCGAACCGAGCCCGGTCCTGCACCTCTGGTCGCTGGCGATCGAGGAGCAGTTCTACCTCGTCTGGCCGGGGCTGATGCTGGCCGTGACCTGGTGGTTCCGGCGGCGTGGCCGCAAGGTCCGCCCGGTGCTGTTCCTCACCGTGATCCTCGTCTTCGCCGCCTCGCTCACCGCCGGCATCCTGCTCACCGACCAGACCCCGGCCGCCGCCTACTTCTCGACCTTCGGCCGCGCCTGGGAGCTGGCGCTGGGGGCGATGCTGGCGCTGCTCGGCGTCGTCAAGCTGCCGCGCCACGCGGCGGCGGCGATCGGCTGGCTCGGGCTGGGGGCGATCGTCTACGCCTCGCTCGCCTTCGATGCGGCCACGCCCTTCCCCGGCGTCGCCGCCCTGGTCCCGACCCTCGGCGCCGCAGCGCTGATCCTCGCCGGAACCTCGATCTACGCCAGGGCCGTCGGCGCCCCGGCCTGGCTGCTCTCGTTGCCGCCGGTCCGCCACGTCGGCCGCGTCTCCTACTCCTGGTACCTCTGGCACTGGCCGTTCCTGATCTTCGCCGCCGCCCTCTTCGGCCCGCTCTCGGTCGCCGCCGGGCTGGCGGTGGTGGCGCTCGCCTGGGTGCCCTCGGTGGCGAGCCACTGGCTGATCGAGGACCCGGTCCGCCGCGCCGGCTCGCTGGCGCGGCTGCCGAACCGGGCGCTCGTGCTCGGCGCCGCCTGCACCGGGGTCGCGGTGATCAGCGGCGTCCTCGTCGCCAACCTCCAGCCTTCCTTCCACACCGCCTCGGTCAGCGAGGTCAAGGGCGCCGCGGCGCTGCCCGAACAGCCCCAGCCGCAGCAGACCGCCAAGGCCGTGCGGCCGAATCCGCTTCGCGCCCGCGCCGACCGCTCGCGCGTCTTCTACGACGGCTGCCTGGTCGGGATCGAAGGGACCAACTCCAACCGCTGCCTCTACGGCGACCCCGAGGGCAAGCGGACGCTGATCCTGTTCGGCGACTCGCACGCGATGCAGTACTTCCCGCCGCTGGAAGCGCTGGCCGAAGAGCACCACTGGCGGCTGATCGCCCTGACCAAGGCCGAATGCTCGCCGGGGGAAGTGAAGATCCGCAGCATGGTCGCCGACCGCGAGTACTCGCAGTGCGACACCTGGCGCGAATCGGCGCTGCAGCGGATCGAAGAAAGCGGCGACAACGGCACGGTGACGGTGGTGATGAGCGGCGACACCGCGTACACCGCCTACGGCGAGGAAGGCGAAGAACTGACCGGCGCCGCCAACGCCGACGCCCTGCAGGAGGGCTACGAAAAGGCGCTGCAGAGGATCCAGGCCGCCGGCCCGGACACCGTCGTCATCCGCGACACGCCGGCCTCCTCGCAGGACGTCCCCAGCTGCGTCTCCGAAGACCTCCAGCACCTCCAGTCCTGCGCCTTCGCGCAGCCGCGCGAATGGGACCGCGAATTCGACGAGCGCGCCGCCGTCGCCACTCCCGGCACCCACCTGATCGACCTCACCGCCGAGATCTGCCCGAGCGAACTCTGCCGCGCGGTGATCGGCAACGCCCTCGTCTACCGCGACAAAAGCCACCTGACGGCGACCTTCGCCCGCACCCTCACCCCCTGGATCGAAACCGGCCTGGCCGAAGCCGGGCTCTCGTAACCTAGGTGCATGAGGTTCGGCCTCGGCTATTTCCCGACCGCGGAGGCGATGCCTCCCGGTGAGCTCGGCCGCTTGCTCGAGGAGCGCGGCCACGAGTCCCTGTTCTTCGCCGAGCACACCCACATCCCGGCCTCACGCGACTCGCCCTGGCCCGCCGGCGGCGAGCTGCCGACGAAGTACGCGCGCACCTACGATCTCTTCGTCGCCTGCACCGCGGTCGCGGCGGCGACCACGCGGCTGCGGGTCGGCAGCGGGATCTGCCTGGTGATCGAGCGCGACCCGATCACCACCGCGAAAGAGGTCGCCTCGGTCGACCGCCTCTCCGGCGGCCGCTTCGAGTTCGGCGTCGGCGCCGGCTGGAACCGCGAGGAGATGGAGAACCACGGCACCGACCCGCGGCGACGGATGGCGCTGATGGCCGAGCGGGTCGAGGCGATGAAGGCGATCTGGACCGAAGACGAGGCGAGCTACCACGGCGAGCTCGTCGATTTCGAGCGGATCTGGTCGTGGCCGAAGCCGGCGCAGCGGCCGCACCCGCCGATCCTCGTCGGCGGCAACGGGCCGACGGTGATCGATCGCGTGCTGCGCTTCGGCGACGCCTGGTTCCCGAACTACGGCGGCCGCGACGAGTTCCGCACCAAGCTCGAGGACCTCCGCGCCCGCGCCGACCGCCCGATCGACGTCCAGGTGATCAGCGCCCCCGCCGACCCCGCGAAGCTCGAGGAGCTGGCCGAGCTCGGGGTCAGCCGCGTCGCCCACTGGCTGCCGAGCGGCACGCGCCCGGTGGTCGAGGCGGCGCTGGAGCCCTGGGAGCAGGCGATCGCCCAGCTCTACGGCGAGGCGTGACCGCCGAGGAAGCCCGCGCCCGCTTCGCCGCCGCCCGCGTAGCCCGCCTCGCAACCGTCAGCCCCGCAGGCGCCCCCCACCTCGTCCCGATCGTCTTCGCCGTCCTCGGCGAAACCGTCTACAGCGTCGTCGACGACAAACCGAAGCGAACCCTGAACCTGCGGCGTCTCGAAAACGCCCGCACCACCGGCCGCGCCTCGCTCCTGGCCGACCACTACGAGGACGACTGGACCAAGCTCTGGTGGGTCCGAGCAGACGGATCGGCCCGCACCCTCGACCCGGACGAGCCGGAGGCCCGGAGCGCCCTCGAAGCCCTAAAAGAGAGATACCCGCAGCAACGCCCGATCGGCTTGGTCCTCGCCGTAGACGTCGATCGATGGACCGGCTGGTTGGGAGGGGGCGGGCATAGTGCGAGCGGGTGAGTCGCGAGCTGGGTGCCCGCCCCCTCCCCGCCAACCCTCCCGAACAACGCGGCTTACGCCAGCGCCGGCTCCAACTCCGCCTCGAGCCGCCGCTTCGGCATCGCCCCCACAACTTTCTTGGCAATCGCCCCGTCCCTGAACAAGATCATGGTCGGGATCGAAAGCACTTCGTACTGCGCCGCCGTCTGCTGATTCTCGTCGACGTTGATCGAGACGATCTTCAGGTCGTCCCGCTCGGCGTCGATCTCCTCGAGCACGGGGTGGACGACGCGGCAGGGGCCGCACCAGGGAGCCCAGAAGTCGACCAGCACCGGGCCCTCGGCGTCGAGGACGTCGGCTTTGAAGGTGGCGTCGGTTACGTCGGTCAGTTTTCCGGTCACTGGGTCGATCTCCCTAAATCGAGGTCTTTGCGCTCAGTCCAATACTTCAGAAAGTATAGCGCCGTCGTGTGAGCCCTCCGGGAGGGTAACCGCAGCGCCGACGGACCGTTAGGTTCCAGCTGTGCCCACCAACGCCGAGATCGCCGCCGCCCTGGACGAATTGGGGACCCTGTACGAGCTCGACGGCGCGGTCAAATACCGGGTGCTGGCCTACTCGGCGGCGGCGAGCGCGATCCGCGAGAGCCCGGTCTCGGTGGCCGAGCTGGCGGCGAAGGGCGAAGCGACCAAGGTGCCGGGGGTCGGCAAGACGCTGGCGGAGAAGATCGACGCGCTGATCGAGACCGGCGAGATCCCCGCCGCGGCGAAGCTGAAGGCGAAGTTCCCGCCGACCCTGATCGAGCTGACCCGGGTCCCCGGGATGGGGGCGAAAACGGCGCGGCGGCTGTTCGAGGAGCTCGGCATCAGCTCGATGGAGGACCTGAAGAAAGCGGCCGAAGAGGAAAAGGTCCGCGAGGTCAAAGGGCTGGGGGCGAAAGTCGAGGAAAACGTGCTCGCCGCGCTGGAGCGACTCGGCGAGCCGGGGGAGGGGCCGGGGCGCCTCCTGCTCTCGAAGGTGCTGCCGATCGCCGAGGAGTTGGTGGCGGCGCTGCGCGAGCACCCCTCCTCGCACGAAGTCGAGATCGCGGGCTCGGCCCGGCGCTGGGCCGAGACCTGCAAGGACATCGACCTGATCGCCACCGCCGAGGAGCCCGCGGCGCTGGCGGAGGCGCTCGTCGCCCACCCGCTGATCGCCGCCGCCGGCAACCCCAGCGCCAACGGCGCCCGCGCCCAGACCCACAACGGGATCTCGGTCGACCTGCGGATCGTCCCGCCCGAGGACTTCGGCAACCTGCTGCAGCACTTCACCGGCTCCAAGGCCCACAACGTCGAGCTGCGCGAAGCGGCGGTCGGGCGAGGGCTCTCGGTCTCCGAGCACGGCGTCACCGACACCGAGAGCGGCGAGGTCACCCACTGCGCGACCGAGGCCGAGGTCTACGCCCGGCTCGGCTACGACTACATCGTCCCCGAGCTGCGCGAGGGCCGCGGCGAGCTGAGGGCGGCGCGCGAGGGGAAGCTGCCGCAGCTGGTCGAGCTCGGCGACCTCCGCGGCGACCTGCACACCCACACCACCCTCTCCGACGGCCGCAACACGCTGGGCGAGATGGCCGAGGCGGGCCGCGCTCGCGGCTACGCCTACATGGCGATCACCGACCACTCCGCCAGCCACGGCTTCGGCGACCACGTCACCGCCGAGCGGCTGTGGAAGCGGATCGAGGAGGTGCGGGCCTGGAACGAGGAGCACGCGACCCGCTCCTTCCGCCTCCTCGTCGGCTCGGAGATCAACATCGGCCTCGACGGCGAGCTGGACTACCCCGACGACCTGGTCGCCGCCCTCGACTGGGTGGTGGCCAGCGTCCACACCTCCTTCAACGTCTCCGAAAAGGAGATGACCGCGCGCGTCCTCGGCGCGATCGAGAACCCGAGCGTCGACTGCATCGGCCACCTCACCGGCCGCCTGATCGGCCGCCGCGAGCCCTACGGCATCGACGTCGAGGCGGTCGCCGCCGCCGCGGCCCGCACCGGGACGATGCTGGAGATCAACGGCAACCCCAACCGCCGCGACCTCTCCGACCGCCACGCCCGCCTCGCCGCCGACGCCGGGGCGACGATCGTCCTCAACACCGACGCCCATGGCGTCGACACCCTGGAGAACATGCAGTACGCCGTCGCCACCGCCCGCCGCGCCTGGCTGGCCAAAGCCGAAGTCGCCAACACCCGCACCTGGGCCCAGTTCAAGAAGCTGCGCAAGCCTGGGCGGGCCTAGACGTAGCTGCCGCGCTCGCGGGGCTCGCTGCGCAGGCCCGGCGTCCGCACCAGCTCGACCGGGCGCAGGGCGCTGGTCGGCAGGACGTAGAACTTGATGCCGTCGCGCTGCTCGATCGCCAGCACCGCCGCCTCGCGGGTGTGCCAGGCGAGCGAGACGAGGAGGGCGTAGCCGGCGCCGATCGCGGCGACGCCGGGGAAGAAGACGCCGAGGGCGCCGGCGGCCACCGCGAACAGCGCCATCGGCCAGAGGCGGCCGGCGGCGATCCGGGCCGGGCTTTGGGGCGGCAGCGAGGTGGCGGTCTTGGCGCGGGCGAGGACGTCGCGCATGTCCTCGGCGGCGCGGGCCGGGCGGCCGAGCCAGAAGCCGAGGGCGACGGCGACGACCCACCAGGCAACCGCGACGAAGAGGGTGGTCGAGTCGTTGTCGCGGCCGACCACGATCGCGGTGATCGCGCCGAGGGCGGTCGCCTCGGCGCCGGTGATGAAGACGGAGGTGCGCAGCAGGTCGGTGAAGGGCACGGTTACCCGCTACCCGGCCAGCCACTGGAGCAGGCCGAGCCAGCCTTCCGGGCCGCTGACCGTGAGGTCGGACTCTTCGGCCAGCTCCGAGGGGGCCTCGTGCGAGAGCACGCCGACGCAGACCGCGTGCTCGAGGTCGCCGCCGTCGCGCAGCTCGCGCAGGCGGCGGAAGGCGTCGAGGTCGGTGCGGTCGTCGCCGGCGTAGACGGCGCCGCAGACGCCGTCGGAGGCGAGCAGCGAGGCCACCGCGGCGTCCTTGCCGCCACCGCCCGGTGGCCGCAGCTCCAGCACCTTGCGCCCCCAGCGCGGTTCGAGCCCGGCCTGGCCGGCGGTCACCGCGAGCTCGCGGGCGCGCGCCTCGGCCGCCGTCTCGTCGCTGGCGCCGCGCCAGTGGAGGGCCTGGATCGGGCCCTTGTCCTCGCGGCGCAGCCCGGTGCCGTCGAGTTCGGCGGTGTCGCCGGCGAGGAATTCGGCGGCCTCGCGCTCGCGGCCGGCGATCGCCGGGTCGGGCTCGGGCTCCGCCGCGCCCGGCATCAGCAGCTCCAGCCCGTGATTGCCGGCGTAGGTGAGCTCGTCGAGCCCGACCAGCGCCCGCGCCTCCAGGGCCTGGCGCCCGGAGACGCAGCCGACCAGGGCGAAGCGCCGGTTCAGCGCCGCCAGCGCCTCGCGCGCCGCCGCCGGCACCGCCGCGTCCTCGGCCCGCTCGACGATCGGCGCCAGGGTGCCGTCGATGTCGGTCAGGACCGCCGACCGCCGGGGCGCGTCGCGCAGCGGTCCCAACAGCTTCTCCCAGGCGTCTCCAGCCGTCTCGGCTCCGGGTGGCATCGGCCGTAGTATCGCGAGATGCTCTCGGACGCCGGCTCGTTCCCCTCCGAGCGGACGCTGCGGCTGGCGACGATCGGCTTCTGCGCGGGGCTCTTCAGCGGCCTCTTCGGGGTCGGCGGCGGAACCGTGATCGTGCCCCTGCTGATCCTCTGGTTCGGCTTCGGCGAGCGGCTCGCGACCGGCACCAGCCTCGCGGCGATCGTCCTCATCGGCCTGCTCGGGGCGCTCGTCCAGGGCGGCTTCTACGGCAACGTCCACGTCGTCACCGGCCTCTTGCTGGCGATTCCGGCGGTGGTCGGGGTCGTGCTCGGGGTGGCGATCCAGCAGCGGATCCCGCAGCGCGCCGTCTCCTACCTGTTCGCCGCGCTGTTGATCGGGATCGCGATCGAGCTGATCCTCAAATGAGCGAGGTCGCGGCGGTCCTGATCTGCGTCCTCGGCGGCCTCGCCGGCGGCCTGGTCGGCGTCGGCGGCGGCGTCCTCTTCGTCCCCGCCCTGACCATCTTCCTCACCCTCTCCCAGGTGGAGGCCGAGTCGACCTCGCTCCTCATGATCGTCATCGTCGCCGCGATCGGCGCCGCCCGCCAGCGCCGCCACGGCAACGTCCGCCTCCAGGAGGCCACGCTGATCGGCACCCTGGCCCTCCCGGGCGTCGTCCTCGGCGTGGCCGCCTCCAATTGGATCCCAGAACGGCTCCTGCAGCTCTCCTTTGCAGCGCTCGCCCTGTTAATGGCTGTCCAGCTCCTTCGGCGGGCACGAGGAGCCTGAGCGACTTCGTGGGGAGCGAGCGTGGATGCTGCGAGCGGGTGAGCGAGTAGCGTCCGCGATCGCTCCTGGCCAACCCTCGAGCCAAACCCCTCGCCCCCGATCGCTACGCTGACCCGGTGGATTCCCTCACCTGGAAAGGCGACCTGCCCCACCTGCGCTCGCCGATCCTCATCTGCGCCTTCCGCGGCTGGAACGACGCCGCCGCTGCCGCCTCGACCGCGCTCGCCACGATCGGCAACGCCCTCGACGCGGAGCCGATCGCCGCGATCGACCCCGAGGAGTTCTTCGACTTCCAGAGCACCCGGCCGAGCGTCATCCTCGAGGACGGCGAGACGCGGCGGATCGAGTGGCCGGTCAACGACTTCTCCTACTGCCGCGTGCCCAACGCCGACCGCGACATCGTCCTGCTCGACGGCACCGAGCCGAACCTGCGCTGGAGGACCTTCTCGGAGTCGGTCGCCACCGCCGCCGACGCGCTCGGGATCGAGTTCGTCGTCACCCTCGGGGCGCTGATCGCCGAGGTCGCCCACACGCTGCCGGTGCCGATCACCGGCATCGCCTCGAGCTCGCAGCTGGTCGAGGAGCTGGAGCTCGAGCGCTCGAGTTACGAGGGCCCGACCGGGATCGTCGGCATCGTCCACGACATCTGCGCCCAGACCGGGATCGACTCGGCCTCGCTGTGGGCGGCGGTGCCCCACTACGTCGCCGCCGTCCCCAACCCGAAGGCGGCCCTGGCGCTGCTGCGCCGGCTCGAGGGCCTGACCGGAATTGCCGTCGACGCCTCCGACCTGGAGGAGGAAACCAGCGATTACGAGCGCCAGATCGCCCGCGCCGTCGCCGCCAACCCGGAGATCGAGGACCTGGTCGCCCGGATCGAGGCCGAACAGGTCGACATGATCGAGGAGGGCGAGGAGCTCCCCTCCGCCGACTCGCTCGCCCAGGAGTTCCAGCGCTTCCTCCGCCAACGCGGCGACCAGTAGACCCTCCACGAGGGCGAAAATGCCATCGGTGCGGCAGGCTAATCTCGCTTCTCGATGGCTGATCTTTCCCTCGCTGATACTCCTGATCTCCGAAAGGCCCGCGGGGCTTTTTTTACGCCCCCTGCGATCGCCGATTACCTTGCCGAGTGGGCGGTGGAGGAAGACCCGCGGGCTGCGGTTCTCGATCCCACCTGCGGCGAGGCTGTTTTTCTTGAGGCCGCGGGGCGGAAGCTCGTCGCACTAGGCGCGACCAAAGAAGACCTCCGTGCCCAAGTTCTTGGTGTCGATCTGCATAAAGCGTCAGTCGACTCGTCTGCTGCGTTGCTTCGAAAGCAGGAACTCGATGGCTCATTCAAAGTGGCGGATTTCTTCGCGCTCTCAACCCCGGACAAGTTGGACGCTGCCTTTCCTCCGGTAGATGCAATTATCGGAAATCCACCCTTTATTCGGTACCAGCAGCACATTGGTGCGCAGCGCAAGCAGGCGCAGGTAGCGGCCTTCGAGCAAGGAGTGAGGCTTTCCGGTCTTGCCTCATCTTGGGCCGCGCTTGTTGTTCACGCCTGCGGATTCCTCAAGCCGGAGGGGCGGTTGGCGATGGTGCTTCCAACTGAGCTTCTTTATACGGGCTATGCCGAGCCTGTTCGAGCTTGGCTCAAGCGGCGGTTTAAGGCTGTACACCTCGTGACCTTTGAGCGGCTGCAATTCGCCGACGCGACGGAGAAGGTAATTCTCGTTCTGGCGCGCGGCAGCGGTGGCTGCAATGCCTTCTCCTTGGTTCCCGTTGAGGATGCTGAGGATCTCGGGGATATCCGGATGTTTGGACCGATGCATCTCAACGTTGCGCCACCTCCACAGGGAAAGTGGACTGACTTGCTGCTACCTGTTGAGCAGCGCCAGACGTATGACGGTGTGGTCGAGAAGCACTTCGTTCCGCTCGGCGCTTATGGCGCCCCAACCTTAGGGACGGTCACTGGTGCGAATGATTTCTTTTGCATCAACGAGGCGACTAGAACTCAGTTTGGAATTGACGAGCGGCATCTGCAAAGAATTTCTCCGCCGGGCACCAAGCATTTCCGCGGCCTCAGCTTCACGAAAGGCGATTGGGAGCACTTGCGGGATCTTGGTGCTCCAGTTTGGCTCTTGCAGCCACGCGACGACGAGGATGATTGGATGCGGGCATCAGGCAGGCGAACCCTTGCCGCTTACTTACGACACGGGGTTGCACGCAAGGTGAACGAAGCTTACAAGTGCCGTGCAAGGACGGTTTGGTACAAGCCATCAGCGGTGGCGCCCCCTGACCTATTTTTCACGTATATGAGCCACCGGTATCCGAGGCTGATAACGAATACTGCCCGAGCTGGATTCCTGAATTCGATGCATGGAGTTCGCTTGTCATCGGAGGCTCCACGGGACGCAAAACAAGCGCTTCCGTTTCTTATGATGAACGCAGCGACGATGCTGGGCGCCGAGATTCACGGCCGAAGCTACGGCGGCGGAGTTCTCAAGATGGAGCCGCGAGAGGCAGCCGATTTGCCGGTTCCGAAACCGGAGCAGCTGGCCAAAGCCTGGCTACGACTTAAGCCGGAACGACAGAAGCTGGAGCGTCTTCTCGAACAAGGCCTATGGACGGGAGTCGCAAAGCGTGTGGATGAGGCATTACTTATAGATGCTTGCGAGGTCCCGGTGGGAGAGGTTCGGCGACTCCACGAAGCGGTTCAGGAGCTACGCCGGACGCGAATAGGGCGGGAAGCCGCGACGAGCGGCAAATAGGAGCAATGGTGTTCGACCCAGCGCAGGAGGAAGCGGCTGCCAAAAGAGCTGCCGCGGTTCGCAACGACTGGGGTCATCCCGAAGAGCGGTGGCAAGAGCTCATCGCTCTGGTCCAGAACGGCGCCGTACGGGAATTTGCCAGTGTTGAGAGGGAATGGCTTGAGCTCATGTGGTGCATGGATCAGTACCGCATCGCAGATGCACCTCCGGACGGTATGGGGGATTCTTCCCAGTCATTCAGCCAACGAATCGATGGGGTCTACCGCGGAAAGGGCAACCTATTCGCAACGTTGCTTTCGTTACTCCTTCAAAATCGCACCGGCGAGCGCATTCGGAGCCGCTCGAAAATTGAAGGCTTCTCTCAGCTTCATCAAATTGATCTCGCATGGCCAGACCGACGCGTAGCTCCCATCATCTGCGCCGAGAGCAAGTTGATGGGCGGACCTGCCTATCGGGATCGTCGGGCTCGTGCGGCTACGGATGATTGGAGCAATAGGCGGAAGGAGCTCAAGTTCTCTGCGACGGATCTCAAGCTAGCTCGACGCGATCAGACCGAGAGCATCGGGCATTGGGACGTGTGGCGACACTCAGCTCTCCCAATGACCTTCTTGCTCTGGGGCGCTCGTTTGGATCCACGCGATAACCCAGATCGGATGGTGAAGGAGGTGGCGGCACTCCTGTCGACCTATCTCGACGGCGCTGGCGTCTCGGCTTGGCGGGAAAACTCTGACGGTGATGGTTATGAATCGGTAGCACTTCCTGACATGCCCGCGGTTGAGACCATCGACAATTCGCTGTGGCGCATAGAGAGCGAGATCCAAAAGGCCATCGCATCTGGAGCGATCGAGGAGATACCCGAGTCAGCGGCCCCAATGGAGCTTGACCAGCTAGCAGACGACTCAGAGATTTAGGAGCCGCCCAAGTTAAGACTCCGCCGCGGGGCAGATCAGGCGGTAGTCGCACCAGCTGCAGACCGTGGGGGAGGGGCGGGGCTCGAAGTCCTGGCCGAGGATGCCCTCGCCGACCTGCAGCACCGTGCGCTCGACCCGCTCGGCGTCGTCGGGCTTGGTCGGCGCCGCGACCTTGTCGCCGTCGAGCACGTAGTAGTAGGAGCCGGTGGCGGCGTCGATGTCCCAGGCCTCGCGGGCGGCCATCCGGTAGAGCGCCAGCTGCAGGTCGGACTCCAGCTCCTCGGCGCTCTTGCGCTCGCCGGTCTTGTAGTCGATCAGCTCGTAGTCGCCGTCGGGGTGGCGGTCGACGCGGTCGACGCGGCCGCGGACGTGGTGCTCGCCGACCTTGAAGTCGAACTTCTTCTCCAGCCAGACCGGTTCGGAATCGGAGAGGCGCTCGCTTTCCCAGAACAGGCGCAGCGCCTCGCGGCCGCGGTCGCGATACTGCAGCTCGTCGTCTGAGGAGCCGAAGCCGGTTCGCCGCCAGCCGATCTCGAACAGCCGGTTGAGGGTCTTGAGGCCGTCGCGCTCGTCCGCCGGCGGCTCTTTGTGGAAGCGTTCGAGGACGTTGTGGAAGAGGATGCCGAAGCGCTGGTTGATCGTCGGCTCCTGCGGGATCCCGAAGACGCGGGCGAACTTGTACTTGAGCGGGCAGGTCAGGTAGAGGGTGAGGTCGGAGGCCGAGAGGCTGAGGCGGCCGTCGCCGCGCCGCGGCAGGAAGGCGGCCAGCGAGGGCTCCTCGCGGGCGGCGATCAGCTCCAGCCGCCGGTCGCGCTCGCGCTCGGAGCCGAGCAGGTAGGCGTCGAGCGAGGAGGCGTCGAGCTCGGCCTGCTGCTCCGGCGTCGCCACCTGCCGCAGCAGTCCGTTGACCGCGTCGATCGCCTCTTCGGTCGCCTCGTCTCCCGGCCGCTGGGCGAGCGCCGCCAGCTTCAGCAGCTCGAGGTAGCGGGCGATCGCGCGGTTGACGTCGATCGCGGTGTCGAGGCGGGGCTCCGACAGCTCGCGGCCGGCGCGCCAGGAGGCCTCGAGCACCTGCTCGCGCATCGTCCGGTAGCTGGCGTGGAGGCCCTCGGCGGGGCCGAACAGCTCCTCGTCGTGCTCCTCCTCGGGCTGCTCGGAGGCGGCGAGCGCACGCGTGTAATAGGCCGAGGGGCGCGACTCGGCCTCGCCGCCGCCGACCCGCGAGAGCACCAGGCTGCTCCGCGCCGGCCAGCCGACCCGCTCCCACTCCGCCTCGCGCTCTAGCCCGAGGACGAAGACGTGGTCGAAGCCGAGGCCCTTTACCGCGTCGAGCGGCAGGCCGCGGACGGCGCCGGGCGCCGGCGGCTCGTCGGCGACCCCGGCTGGCTCGCCGCCGGCCTCGGCGACGGCGCTGAGGTAGCGGACGAAGTCACGGGTCGAGCCGTGCGGCTGGCGCCGCGCCCAGGCGCTCGCCAGCTCGGCCAGCCGCGAGAGCCCGAGCAGCCGCTCCGCCACCTCGGGCTGGGCGGCGAAGAGGCGCTGGCGGCGCAGGCCGACGTTCTCGATCAGCCGCCGCACGAAGACGTCGGCGCGGCGCTCCTCCATCACCGCCGCGGCGGCGTTGTAGATGCGGAGGAAGACGCCGATCCGCTCGCGCGCCTCGGGCTGGAACTGGGGCGAGTCGAGGGCGGCTTCGCAGGCCGCGACCATGTCCTGCTTGCGACGGCGGGCGATCGTCGTCAGCCGCGCCAGGTCGCCGGAGCGCAGCTCGACCGGCGGCCGGGTCAGCGCCCGCGCCGCCGCCGGCGAGTCGTCGGGGTCGGCGAGCACCCGCAGCCAGGCGATCGCGTCGCGCACCTCGGGCCGCTGGAACAGCGCCGCCGGGCCGGAGAGGTGGAAGGGAATGCCGCGCTCCTCCATCGCCGCCGCGACCGGCCCGCCCTCGGCGGCGGCGTCGGCGACCACCGCGCAGATCCCCTCCGGGGCGGCGCCGGCGGCGATCAGCCGCTCGACCTCGCGGGCCAGCGCCTGCGCCTGGGCGCGCTCGTTGCCGCAGCGCCAGAAGTGGACGGTGGGCTCGCGGAAGCGATGGGAGAGGACGAGCACGTCGCCGGCCGGGTGGACCTCGCGGAACCAGCCGCCGAGGCTGTCGGGCTCGCCCTCCTCCTCGGACTCGAGCGCGTAGAGGTGGTTGTCGCCGTCGGCCGCGAGCACCGCCAGCAGCGCCCTTTGCGCGGGGCTCGTCTCCTCCAGCTCGTCGACCATCACGAACTCGAAGCGGCCCGCCAGTTCGCGCCGCACGTCCGGCCGTTCGACCAGCAGGCAGTCGAGGGCGAGGAAGACGTCGCCGCGGTCGAGGCTGCCGGCGGCGGCGAGGATGCGGTCGTGGGCGGTGTAGAGCTCGGCGAACTCCAGCTCGCGCGAGCCGGCCTCGCGGTCGGCCTCCCCGCGCGCCGCCGCGGTTGCCGCCCCGGCCCTTTCGGCCAGCGTCGTCGGCCCGACCCGCTCCGCCTTCAGCACGTCGATCCGGGCCAGCAGCCGGGCCAGCAGCCCGGCCGGGTTGCCGCGGATCTCGTGCCGGCGCAGCGGCAGCTCGTCGAGATGGTCGAGCAGGATCGCCAGCCGCTCGGCCGAGCCGAGCACGTCGAAGAAGGGGTCGAGGCCGGCGGCCTCGGAGTGCTCGCGCAGCAGCCGCTCCCCGAGCTCGTCCCAGCTGCCGACCCAGAGCTCCTCGTAGGCACCCTCGAGCAGCGCCTCGCTGCGTTCGCGGAGGCGCCGCGCGGTGGCCCTGGTCGAGGCGAGGGCGAGGACCTGGCTGGGGTCGGTGCCGGCGGCGGCGAGGTGGGCGAGCCGCCGCGCCAGCAGCTCGGTCTTGCCGGTGCCGGCGGCGCCGAGCACCAGCAGCGGGCCCTCGCCGTGGCCGATCGCGCGCTCGCGCTCGGCCTCGTCGCCGACCAGGATCTCCTGCTCAGGTGGCATCTCGGCCTACGCTAGCGCCCCGCCGGGGCCTCCAACGGGAGGGCTCCGTAGGATCCGGCCCGTGGACGCTCTCTCCGCAGACTGGACCGCGATCTGCCGCCGCGTGGTGGCCGCGCAGCGGGCGATCTTCGAGGAGGTGGCGACCAGCGCCGAGCGCACCGTCTACGAGGGCGTCGGCGAGGGCGGCGACCGCACGCTGGAGATCGACCGCCGCTGCGAGGACGTGGTCTTCGCCGAGCTCGACGCCCTTGCCGCCGAGGGCGCCGCCTTCGTCGCCGTCTCCGAGGAGCGCGGCGAGGTCGAGTTCGGCGGCGGCGGCGAGGTCCGGGTGGTGATCGACCCGATCGACGGCTCGCTCAACGCCCGCCGCACGATCCCCTCCCACAGCCTCAGCGTCGCCGTCTCCTCCGGCCCCACGATGGCCGACGTCGAGTTCGGCTTCGTCTACGACTTCGGCGCCGGCGAGGAGTTCGTCGCGCGGCGCGGCGGGGGAGCCACAGTCGACTCGGCCGCCGCCCGCGTTGCCGCCGGCAACGGCCGGCTCGAGGTGGTTGGCCTCGAGTCGATGGAGCCGCAATGGTCGCAGGCCCCGCTCGAAGCGCTGGTCGACAAGGCCTACCGCCTGCGCGTCGTCGGCTCGATCGCGATCACCGCCGCCTACGTCGGCGCCGGCCGCTTCGACGCGATGCTCAGCCTGCGCCCCTGCCGTTCGGTGGATGCGGCTGCGGCGCAGCTGTTCGCGCGGGAGGCGGGCGGGGTGGTCGCGTTCGGCGGGTTGGAGTTGTCGGAGGCGGTGTTGGACCTTGGTTCGCGGTATCCGATTGCTGCGGCCAGGGACGAGGAGTCGTTGGCTACGGTGGTTGCGGCGCAGGGCGGTTAGGCGGGCCTGAGGTTCGGGGGGGATTCGAGGGCGGCGCTTGGGGGTCCCTCTCCCTTGCTGGGTTGCTCGCCTGGATCGAAGCGCCGGCCGTCCGAGAGCGAGCGCCGGTGCGAGCAAGAAGACGCCGCTGCGGGAGAGGGACCCCCAATCCCCGCCAGCGCCAAGGCTCCGAAGCTCGGGCAGCCCCCAGTTGTCTTTTAGCTTCTGCTCCTTGGGGCGGGGGCGTTAGTACCAGCGAGCCCCGGGTCCTCGGCCCTCCCTTAGGCTCGCCCAATCCAACCTCGGTTCCCCGCGTCTGCGGTTTCCCGCCATATAGGCGGCAAATCGCAGACGCATCTCCCTGGCTCTCGACGAATCGCGGCAGAGCGGAGCGCGCCCCGAGGGCCCGGCGCTCGCCCGAAGCTCCCAACGAGAGGGGTGGACCCCCGAACCCTGGGGGCGTTTGTGGGAGTTCGATCCGAGAGTGAAGAGTGACGCGGGGTCTCCCCCCGGAAGCGGCGTCCTCTTGCTCGCACGGGCGCTCGCTCTCGGACGGCCGGTGCTTCGATCCAGGCGAGCAACCCAGCGACGGGGGGAGACCCCGCGGCGCTCCCTCAGCCCTTTCAAGGGCTGCATCCCTCAACGCATCAAGGTCCGACTCAGCGCCAGATCGCCCGTGAAACGTAACCCCCCCGGCCACCCGTGTAAGAACGTGTGTTCGTGGAACGTATGTTCGCTACACTCGGGCGCCTGGAGGCGTCTACCGAAAAATCGAAGGGGATTTGACACCTGATGGCAACGCAGAACAGCAAAGACGGCAGCAAACAGAAAACCCAGGCCAAACGCGCCACCACCGAAGCGAAGAAGTCGGCTTCCGCCAGCGCCGAGGCCGGCAAGCGCGCGGTTGCCAAGACCGCCGCGGCGCAGAAGAGCCAGGTCCAGACCGTCGCCGAGAGCGCAGTCGACATTCCCGTCGGCGTCGTCCTCTCCGTGAGCGACCGGGTCGGCGAGCTGGTCGAGCCCTGGACCGACCGCAGCAGCGCCGGGAAACAGCTCAAGGGCTACCGCAGCCAGCTCCGCAAAACCCTCAAGCGGACCGAGCGCCGGGGCACCACCGCCCGCCGCAAAGCGACCACCGAGGCCCGCAAGACCCGCACCCGGGTCGAGCGTGAGGCCCGCCGCCGCCAGCGCACGGTCGAGTCGACGCTGAAGAGCAGCCGCAGCACCGCTGAGCGCCGCGTTCGCGCCGCGATCGACGAGCAGGCCACCCGCGCCCAGGACCTGGTCTCCACCGTCACCGACCAGTTCGCAGCACTCCGCTAGTCCAAAGCACGCCTCGGCAGCACCGAACGCCCCGGCCCCCGCCGGGGCGTTCGTCGTTCAGTACCCGGTGACCGTGACGGGGGCCGAAGCAGCGGGCCGATAAGGCCAGCCCGACTGTTCCGGCGAGACCGCGCGGAACTGGAAGCGGATGCCGCGGCTGTCGTCGTCGGTGAACGCGTAGGGGTAGCGGAAGCGGCCGTGGCGGTCGGTCTGGACGGTGCGGAATTCGCTCCAGGCTCGGCCGGGGAGGCGGAACTGGAGCTGGATCGGGCGTCCGGTGCGGGGCACGGTCGCTTCGTCGGCGAGCAGGCGACCGCTGAAGGCCACCGGCTTGCCGCCGATCCGGGCGGCCGTGGTCGAGGCGCTGAAGCGGATCCCGGCGCGGACCGCCATCGTCACCGAGCGACCGCTCGCGCGGGTCAGGGTATGGGTGCCCGGGAAGTAGGCCTCGACCCGGCGCGACGGGCCGGGGGCGAGACGGGCGTCGAAGCGACCGTTGGCGCGGCTGGTCACCGTGGTCCGCCGCACGGCGGCGTCGGCGCCGGCGACGAAGGTCTCGACGATTTCGACCGGCTGCCCCTCGAGCGGCGCTCCCGCGCTGGTGCGGAGGACGCCGCCGAAGCGCAGCGAGCGCCCGTAGGGGACGGTCCAGAGCGCCGGCCGCGAGTCGAAGTCGGTGATCGCCTCGGGCTGGCAGCTGCGGCGGTTGCCGTCGACCCGGTGGCAGTGCTGCCAGATCAGCTCGGCGCCGCCGAAGCCGGACTCGAGCGCGGTCGGGACCTTGATCGGGTTGCGCAGCACCATCGCCGCGCCGCCGGCGCGCCGATCGGAGCGGGTCGAGTTGCCCGCGACGTCGAAGCCGGTGGCGCGGAACTCGTAGCTCCCCGCCGGATAGTCGTCGGAGCTCCAGCGGGCCTGCAACCCGTCCCCGACGACCTGCGTCGGCAGGCGCTCGAAGGGCCGGGTCGTCCCGGCCGGTCGCAGCTCGATCGAGCCGCGGTCGGGGCTGGCGCCCGACAGCTCGTCGCGGACCGAGACTTCGATCAGCTCCGGGTCGTCGTGGCGCTGCGCCGGGGCGAAGCTGACCTGCGGCGGCGTTTCGTCGATCCGGACCGTCGCCGCCGGAGCCCGCTCGGGCCCGGCCGCGTTGCCGAGCCGGTCGCGAGCCCAGGCGGTGATCTGGTGTGCTCCCTCGCCGCTCACCGTCACCTCGGCCTCGCCGCCGAGAACCAGGCTCGGCACGCCGCCGTCGATCGCCAGCGCCGTGAACGGCCCGCTCGGGCCGGCGGGGGTCGTGCCCGACAAGCGGTCCTCGGCGATCGCGCGGATCACGACCGGATGGTCGACCCAGCCCGCCGGCAGCCCGTCGAAGCGGATCGCCGGCGGCGAGCCGTCGACCCGAACCGGGATCGATGCAACCGGCGAGCTGAAGCCGGTGACGGAGACCGCGGCCACGTTGACGTAGGTGATCCCTTCGGGGAAGGGGCCGACCGTGAATTCCCGGCGCCCGGCGCCTCCGGGCTGGTCGAGGTCGGCGTCGGTGCAGTTCCCGGCGCTGGCGCAGGGCCAGGCGCCGGCGGTGGTGCCGGCCGCGACTGCGTAGCCGCGAACGCCGGAGGCGGGGAGCGGGTTGGGAGGGTCGATCGCGATCGGGATCGTGCTGTGAGGGTCGATCCAGTCGGTGGGCGCGCTCAGCAGCGGTGGTCCCGGCGGGGTGACGTCGTAGCGCAGCGTCAGGTACGACGAAGGGCCCGGCGGGTTGTTGACGCCGTTGCTCCAGAGCCACAGCTCGACCAGGTATTCGCCCGACGGCGGCGCGCTTGCGCCCGGCGGGGTCGGGATCTCCAGCTCCATCCTGGTGCTGGGTCCCAGCTGCCATTCGAGCGGAGGCGCCCAGGGCACGTTGACGAAGCGGTAGCCGATCGGATCGTCGGTCACCTCGTCCCATTCGGCGAAGAAGGAGTTGTTCGCCCGCCAGGCGCCGGGCGGGCCGTCGAGGCGGAGCCCACCGAGGTCGGCGCTGGCCGCGGCCGGCAGCCAGGCGAGCACCAGGAGCACTGCCAGCAGCGGTATGGCCAGCCGCCTCACGGGCCGAACTCCCCGGCGGGGTTGCCGCCGCCTGACGAAGACGAAGAGGAGGACGAGGAGTAGGACGAGCTTTCGCCGCTCGCGACCGGCGCCGCGGGTTCTTCGTATTCGACCGCGCCGCTGCTCGTTGCCGGTTCGGGTTCCGGTGGCGGTTCGGATTCGTGTGCGTCGGCCGCGGGCTGCGGCTTCGATTCGCGCGCCGGCTCCGGTTCCGGCTCCGATTCCGTTTCGGCCGGGACTTCGGTTTCGTATTCGACGCCGGTGTCCATCGCCCACTCGCGCTTCGCGTCGCGGTCGAGCGGCTTGACGACGTGCGCCGCCTGCGCCTGCTGGCGCTGCGGCTCGAGCGGGGTCGGGACGACCCCGGTGGCGACGCAGGCCGCGCCGCCGGCGGTGCCGACGCAGAGCGCTGCGATCTTCGCCAGGGCCGCGACCCCGGCGCCGCGGCTGCCGCCGGCGCCGGCGAACCCGCCCACGGTCGAGTCGCCGCCGGGCCCGAAGCGGGTGGCGAGGCCGACCACCGCGTCGTGGGCGCGGTCGAGCAGCGAGCGCCCGAGCGGCAGGGTCGGCGCCAAGGCCGCGGCGGCCTTCGGCGCCGCCCGGTAGGCACGCAGGGTCGCCCGGCAGTGGGCGCAGGCGCGCAGGTGCTCCCGCACCGCAGCCTCCTCGGCTCCCGCCTCGCCGTCGCAGAAGGCGGAGATCAGCGGCGCCAGCTCGGTGCAGCGACGCCCCGCCGCGCTGCCGGCGAGGAAGCGACGGAAGCGCTCCCGTCCCTCGGCGAGGCAGCGGTTGATCTTCGTGCGAGAGAACCCGGTGATCTCGCCGATCTCGGCGTAGGAGTAGCCCTCGGCGAGCAGGGTCAGCGCCCGCAGCTCCTGCGGCTTCAGCGATTGCAGCGCCTCGCGGCTACGGGCCACCGTTTCGGAGCGCTCGGCCCGCTCGTCCGGGCCCAGCGAGTCGGACGGAAGCAGCGCGGTCCAGTCCTCGCGCCCCGGCTCGGGTGCCGCCGCGGCCGGTCCGCTGAGGATGCGCTCGCGCTCGCGCCGCACCGCCAGCGCCTCGTGGCGGACCACCGTCTGCGTCCACCGGACCAGGTCGCGCGGATCATCGCTCGGCGCCTTGCGCAGGAGGATCTCGAGAGCCCGCTGCAGCGCGTCGTCGGCGTCGTCCTCGCAGAGCGAGAAGCGCCGTGCCGTCCGCCGCAGCGCGGCCTCGTGCCGCGAGTAGGTCTCGATCACGGCGCGCTTGCGCGCCGCCGCGGGCACGGACGTGCCCTCTTCCTCACCCTGCCGAGACTCCACTATTCGGTTCTCCCCTACCGCTTGGCCGATTTGCAGCAAAACATTTCATCTGCAGGCGCCGAATGCCCGCGTTTCTCCCCCTTTCGTGCCTGAAGGCGCACGAAAATGCGCCAAATTGCGGACTTCGGCGCAAGCCGGTCGGTGAGCCGGTCGTGAAGGGCCGGCCGCCGCCGACGGCGCCGCGGCAGCGCGAAGCCGAAGCTCGCGACCAGCAGCGGCTGGACCACCGCCAGCCGGCCGAAGCCGAGGCGGCGGGACTGGCAGCCGAAGCCGAGCGCGTCGGCGGCGATCCCGGCCAGCCACACCGGCCGCTGCGCCATCTGGATCAGGAGCCCGCTCGGCCCGCTGGTCGCTCTTCCAGCCCCGCCCGCTGCTGCAGCACGGTCCCGAGCGCGAACAGGAGCGCCGCGGCGAGAGCTGGGCGATGTCCACAGGCGGCCACGATAGGGACGGCCGCGGAAGAGCAGATGCGTGGTATTCCTACTATCCGCCCACCGCATTGATCCCCGAGGAGCAGAAGCCGAGAGCGATGACGACCACGACCGAAGTCCCCACCCCTTACGAGATCCCGCGCGAGGCGCTCGACCTGCGCGACATGGTTCGCCAGCTGGCGCAGGAGAAGATCGCCCCCCGCGCCGCCGAGATCGATCGCAAGGCCGAGTACCCCGGGGACGTGCGCGAGCTGCTCGCCTCCCACGACGTCCTCGGGCTGCCGTTCGCCGAGGCCTACGGCGGCACCGGCACCGGCACCCTGGTGCTGCAGATGGCGGTCGAGGAGATCGCCAAGGCCTGCGCCGCGTCGGCGCTGATCCTGATGATCCAGGAGCTCGGCACCCTGCCGATCCAGCTGTTCGGCTCCGAGGAGCAGAAACAGAAGTGGCTGCCGAAGTGCGCCTCGGGCGAGTGGTCTCCCGCCTTCTGCCTCTCCGAGCCCGAGGCCGGCTCCGACCCGGCGGCGATGCGCACCCAGGCCGTCCGCGACGGCGACGAATGGGTGATCAACGGCCAGAAGGCCTGGATCACCAACGCGACGATCGCCGACTTCTACGTCGTCTTCGCCACCACCGACCGTGAGAACCGGCGCACCTCCTGCTTCGTCGTCCCCAAGGACGCGGAGGGCTTCGACGCCGGCGCGCTCGAGCACAAGCTGGGGATCAAGGGCAGCCCGACCGGCTCGCCGTCCTTCACCGACGTCCGCGTCCCCGCCGAGAACCTGATCGGCGAGGAGGGCAAGGGCCTGGCGGTCGCTCTCGGCACGCTCGAGCGCACCCGTCTCGGCGCCGCCGCCCAGGCGGTCGGGATCGCCCAGGGCGCGACCGACTACGCCAACGAGTACGCCAAGGAGCGGATCGCCTTCGGCAAGCCGATCAACAACCTGCAGGGGATCCAGTTCAAGCTCGCCGACATGCAGACCGGCACCGCCGCCGCCCGCGAGCTGCTCTACAAAGCCTGCTGCGAGGCCGACAAAGCGCAGCGGCCGGCCGACCTCGGCAGCTGGACCTCGATGGCGAAGCTGTTCGCCTCCGACAACGCGATGAAGGTGACGGTCGAGGCGGTCCAGGTGCTCGGCGGCTACGGCTACGTCAACGAGTACCCGGTCGAGCGGATGATGCGCGACGCCAAGATCACCCAGATCTACGAGGGCACCAACGAGATCCAGCGGGTCGTGATCGCCCGCGGGATGGCCTGATCTCCTAGTCGGCGGGGCGCGCCCGAGCCGCCCGCGGATCGCGCAGCAGCGGTTCGAGGGCGAGCTCGGCGGCGCCGATCAGCGGCGCGTTGGTCAGCTCCGCCGGCACGATCGGCACCTTGCCGAGGCGGTCGAGGAAGGCGCGGGCGGCGACCCGGCTCGCGATCTCCTCGGGCATCAGCCGCCAGACCCGCGCCAGCGTCTCGCCGAGGACGACGCGGTCGGGGTCGACCAGGTTGACCAGGCTGGCAAGGCCGGTGCCGAGGTGGAGGGCGACCTCGCGCACCGCCGCGATCGCACTCTTCTCGCCGGCCTCGGCCTCGTCGAGGATGCGTCCCGACGCCGCGACGAGCTGCTCGAGCGGCACCTCGCTCTGGCCGTCGAACCGCAGCAGCGCCCGGTTGTCGGCTTCGACGTCGAGGCAGCCGGTCGAGCCGCACCGGCAGGGGGTGCCGGGGAAGCTGACGGTGGTGTGGCCGGGCTCGATCGCGTAGCCGTGCGCGCCTTCGACCAGGTGGCCGTCGGTGACGAGGCCGCCGCCGAGGCCGGCGTGCGCGGTGGCCAGGTAGAGGAGCTGCCGGGCGCCGCGGCCGGCGCCGCGGCGGCTCTCGGCCAGCGCCGCCAGGTTGGCGTCGTTGGCGACCTCGACCGGCAGCTCCGCGATCCCGCGGCGCTCGAGCTCCGCCGCCACCAGCTCGCGCAACGGCAGCTCCGGCCAGCCGAGGTGGAGCGGCGCCAGCGCTCGCCCGTCGGTCCGGCTCACCGGCGAAGGCGCGGCGATCGCGATCGCGAACGCGGCCGGCGCCGGCGCGGCGAGCGCCGAGACCATCGCCGCGATCGCCTCGACCGTGTTCGCGACCGCAGGCTGCGGCGGCAGCGGCTGCTCCTCGGCGGCGAGCCGCTCGCCGCCGATCCCGATTCGCGCCACGACGATCGAGTCGGGCTCGAGCTGGACCGCGATCGCGGCGGGGGCCCCGGGCGCGACCCGGACGAGCTGAGAGGGGCGGCCGCCGGCGCTGCCGGGCCGCTCGGTACCCGGCTCGACGGTGACCAGGCCGGCCTCGGCCAGCTCGCCGAGCAGGTAGCCCATGACGCTGCGGCTGCAGCCGAGCCGCCTCGTCAGCTCGGCGCGGCTGCTGGCGCCGCCGGCGACGTGGAGGGCGGTAAGCGCCTGGCTGAGGCCGGGGGTGGCGCTGGCGGTCGGCTCGACGGCCATCTGGATATGTTAGTTTGTGCGGTGGCTGTACAAACTGACGAGGACCGACGTGACCACTCTCGGGCTGATCTCCGGCGCCCTCACCACGATGAGCTTCCTGCCGCAGGTCCTGCGGACGCTGCGGACGGGTTCCGCGGCCGATCTGTCGCTGGGCTGGCTGGCCCTGTTCGGCGCCGGCATCTCGGGCTGGTGCCTCTACGGCCTGCTGACCGCCGATCTGGCGATCGGCCTGACCAACGCGGTCACCCTGGCGCTGGTCCTCCTGCTGACCGCGATCAAGCTGCGAGCGGTCGGGCTCTGGAGCTCGTGACCGCGCGCTCGCCGCGGGCCGCCCCGGCCTGGCTCGCGAGCGCGCAGGCCTCGCTGCTCGATCTCGACGGCACCCGGGTCGACTCCGACGCGGCGGTCGAGCGCGCCTGGCGCCGCTGGGTCGAGGAGTACGGCTTCGGCGATCGCCTCGAGGAGATCATGGAATACACGACCGACCGCTTGATTCGCGAGCCCGAACTCTGGCGGGTCCACGCGAGGACCATCCATGGAGTCTTGATCCTGATTCGGGTCATGAATCGGCGGGAGGACGAGGCGGCGAAGGCTGTCGAGTTCGCGAAGCGTGAAAGACCTCCATCCTTGGCTGCCGGGCGAACCCGACCCTCCACCGTGGGACGTGCCTCTCAACGAGACCACGGCGCACATCCACTTCCAGGGAGATCGGGAGGGCAAGTACGACGACGCGGAGGGAGCACGGAGGCTGCTCGAAGAGATGGAAGACAAGTCCTGGTCAGCCAGGCTGAAGCGCTTCTTCGGCTTCCTTGAGGCGCTTCGCCGCGATCTGCCACTTGCGCCGCAGCTTCGGTTCCAGAGCGCTGGTTTCGCAGCCGCTTTCGGAGACGCAGTCGCCCCAGGTGTTGGCGGCGGCGAGGTAGGCGTCGAAGGATTGCTCGGCGCTGTTGGCGGGACCGGAGACGCAGGCGAGGTCGAGCTTGCCGACCGGGACCTGCTCGTAGGACCTGCGGACCGTGCCGAGTTCGGAGACGTACTGTTCGTAGCTGACCCCGACCACGAGGCTGCGCCGCAGGTGCTCGAGCTGGTCGAGGAAGCCGGTCAGGTGTGCGGAGCAGGCGGCGGTGGGGCTGGCGGGCATGCCGCGCGAGGCGGGTTCGCCGTTCGCGCCGGCGGGGGATCCGGTTGGTTCGGTCATGGTCGCGTCGGTCGGCTGCCCCGCCGCGGGCGCCTGGCTGCCGCAGCCGGGAAGCGCCAGCACCAGCGCAATTGCCGCGGCGAGCAGCGGTGCCAGCCGGGCCCGACGGCCGAGTGCGCTACAAAGCGGGCGATGAGACGGCTGCGCAGCTCGGCGGGGGTTGCCCTGGCGGTGACGACCATCGCCCTCCTGGCGCTCGCGCCGGGGGCGCGGGCGATGGAAGGGGACGGCGGCGTCCTCGTCGTCGGCGACAGCCTCGAGGAACTGACCTCGCCCCACCTGCAGGCCCTGCTGCCGGGGGTGCCGTTGACGATCGACGCTGTCGGCGGCTCCAACAGCTACCAGATCTTCGACCTCTTCCAAGAAAGCTATTCCCCGTCGGACTCGGTGATCGTCTTCGACGCGGGGACCAACGACAACCCCGCCTATCCCGAGATTCTGGCCGAAAACCTGCAGAAGGTCGCGGCGGAGGTCGGCGATCGATGCATGGTGGTGCCGACGATCCACGGCTACACCGTCAACGGGGTGAACAATCGCGGCAAGAACCGGACCGTGCACGAATTCGCCGCCTCGCGCCCCGGCACCCAGACGCCGGACTGGGCGACGACGGTCAACCAGAACCCGAGCCTGCTCGAACCCGACAACCTGCACCCCAACCCGGAAGGGTCCGAAGTCCGCGCCCAGCTGATCGCCGCGGGGATCCAGGCCTGCCTGGCGGGGGCGGCGACGGGACCGACGGGGGCCTTCGCGGGCGCTGGCGCGCCCGCAGCCGAAGTCTCGGCGGCGCCCGAAGCCGAAGCGCCGCGGCCGCGGACCGAGCAGCTGAAGCTGGTCGACCGGGTGGCCAGCCGGCGGGCGCAGCTGATCCGGGAGCTGGCCGGCGGCTTCGCCCGCGGCGCCGCGACCTTCGCTGCGCTCAATCAACTGCTGCCGGCACGCTGAGCCCGGCTTTCTCCAGGGGCTCGATCGCCGCCGGGTGGAGCTCCTTCAGCCATGCGGCCGGATCGCGGGTGAGGGGGTTGAGGACGAACTTGGTGGCGCCGACGGCGAGGAAGCGTTCGAGGAGCTCCCGCGTCTCGGCGGCGCCGACGGCGACGTGGTCGCGGCGCTCGAGGCCGGGGCGCAGCCGGTCGAGCAGGAGATCGCCGGGCGGCGGCAGCTCCTCGTCGTCGGGGGCGCTGAAGATCGTCGCCCCGTAGTGGTCCGCGTCGATCGAGCGCCCCGCTTCGGCCGCCGCGGCGCGGATCGTCGCGATCCCCTCCCCGACCTGCTCGGGCCCGGCGAAGGAGGCGAGCCAGCCGTCGGCGACGCGGCCGATCCGCCGCAGCGCCGCCGGCGCCCGGCCGCCGAGCCAGAGCTCCAGCCGCGGCCGCGTCGGGGTGGGGGAGAGGACGACATCGCTGAACGACCAGTAGCGGCCCTGGTGGGTGACCGGCTCGCCGCCCCACAGCTGCTTGATCACCCCCACCGACTCCTCGACCCGCGGCCCCCGCTCGGCCTTGACGATGGCGGTCGCCTGCAGCTCCCGCGGCAGGTCGACCCCGAGCCCGCCGGCCGGCAGCAGGCGGCCGGCCGAGAGCACGTCGAGCGTCGCCAGCTCGCGGGCCAGCACCACCGGGTGGCGATGCGGCAGCACCAGCACGTTCGTCCCCAGCTTCAGCCGCTCGGTCCGCGCCGCCACCGCCGCCAGGGTCGGCAGCGGCGCCAGGCTGCCGAGCCGTCCCGGAGAGTCGTTCAGCCAGAGCGAGTCGTAGCCGACCTCCTCCAGCACCCCGACCATCTCCCAGAACGCCGGGTCCGGCGGCCCCGGCGCCAGCGGGCTCAGCCCGACCCCCACCCGCACGCTCAGCCGCGGGGAATTTCCCGACATTGCCATGTCCTGATGCTAGGCGGGGGGAGAGTCGACGTCGCGTCGCGCATCGGTCGAGAGGACCGACGGCCGATGATCGAGCGCTTCCAATGGACCTTCCACGCAGAACAGCGACTCGCCCAGCGCGGGCTGGCGCGCACGAGATCGAAATCGCCGTACGCCTGGGCGAACGGCGTCCAAACCTCGGCTCGGCCGACTGGCGCGTCACAGGAGTGAGATTGGACGGGCTCCGCTTCGTCGTGGTCTTCGACTTTCCCGCCGCCGACGATCCCGAGGCTGCACGTGTGGTCAGCGTCTGGACCCTCGGCAAGCCATCCCTCGGCCTCTATCCTTGGTGACGTGAGCGCCGGGTTCGCCTACTACGACCGCGAGGCCGACATCGCCTGGCTGCCGACCGGAGATGCTGACACCGTGGTCAGCGAGGAGGTCGAGTGGGGTCTGCTCGACCACGACCGGCAGACCAACGAGGTCGTGGGGATCGAGATCTGGAAGGCCAGCTCGCGACTGCCGGCCGAGGTGCTCGACCAGCTCCCCGCCCCTGTGGGCGGGTCCGGCCGCGACTCGTAAGTCACCCGCTCGCCCCAGCGGCTGGGGGCAAACCACCCAGGCCGCGGCGACGGGTCTGTTCAGGCCGGCTCGCCGGCGCTTGAATCGCCGCCATGCGTGTTCGTCCACCTGGCGCTCTGGCAGCGCTTGCCGTCTTCGGGGTGATGCTCGCGGCGCCGGCGCTGAGCGAGGGCGCCGCGGTGCAGTTCGGAACTGATCAGCAGCAGCGGCGCCCTCGCCTTCGCTCGGGCCAAGCCGGTGCTCTACGGCAGGGCGAGCTACGAGCTGGCCGCGGGCGCGAAGAAGACGGTCTCGGTCAACCTCAACCGCCGCGGACGGAAGCTCCTCCGCAGGGACAGGCAGGCGACGGTCACCCTGCGGACCCTGCCGCAGGGCGGCGCCGCCACCAGCGCCAAGGTGACCCTGGCGCGAGCCCGCGCGGGCGCGTAGCTGCCGCCCTCGGGCGCGCCGTAGAATCGCCGCGCCGGCCCGGCCGGTGACGATGAGCACTGCCGATACCGCACCGATCTGGGAGCCCAGCGCCAAGGACGTCGAGCGCGCCGAGCTGACCCGCTTCGCCGCCTGGCTCGCCGCTGAACGTGGCGTGGCAACCGACGATTACCACCAGCTCTGGCGCTGGTCGATCGACAACCTCGAGGACTTCTGGCGGGCCATCTGGGACTACTTCGAGGTGATCTCCGACGAGCCGCCCGAGCGGGTCCTCGCCAGTCGCGAGATGCCGGGTGCCGAGTGGTTCCCGGGCGCTCGCCTGAACTACGCCGAGCACGTCTTCCGCGGCCACGACGACTCCGAGGTGGCGATCCTCGCCGCCTCCGAGCTGCGGCAGCTCGAACAGCTCACCTGGGGCGAGCTGCGCGCCGAGGTCGCCCGCGTCGCCGCCGGCCTGCGAGCGCTCGGGGTCGGGGAGGGCGACCGCGTCGTCGCCTACATGCCGAACGTCGCCGAGACCGTCGTCGCCTTCCTCGCCACCGCCTCGCTCGGCGCCGTGTGGTCCTCGGCCTCACCCGACTTCGGCGCCGACTCGGTCACCGACCGCTTCGCCCAGATCGAGCCGAAGGTGCTGATCGGGGTCGACGGCTACCGCTACGGCGGCAAGGACTTCGCCCGGATCGAGACGGTGGAGAAGCTGCGAGCCCAGATGCCCTCGGTGCAGCACACGGTGCTGGTCCGCTACCTCGGCGCCGAGGGCGGGCTCGAGGGCTCGATCGCCTGGGAGGAGCTCGGCGCCGGCGCTCCCGGCGCCGGGGAGCTTTCCTTCGACCGCGTCCCCTTCTCGGCGCCGCTCTGGGTCCTCTACTCCTCCGGCACCACCGGGCTGCCGAAGGCGATCGTCCAGAGCCAGGGCGGGATCCTGCTCGAGCACCTGAAGACCATGCGCCTGCAGCACGACCTCCAGGCCACGGACCGCTTCTTCTGGTTCACGACGACCGGTTGGATGATGTGGAACATCGTCGTCGCCGGCCTCCTGACCGAGGCGCCGATCGTCCTCTTCGACGGCAACCCCGGCTACCCGGACCTCGGCCGCGTCTGGGACCTCGCCGAGGAAGCCGGCGTCACCGTCCTCGGCACCTCCGCCGCCTTCGTCAGCGCCTCGATCAAGGCCGGCGTCGTGCCCGAGCAGGGCCGGGAGCTCGCGATCCGGGCCCTCGGCTCGACCGGCTCGCCGCTCGCGCCCGAGGGCTTCGACTGGCTCTACGAGCACCTCGGCGAGCGCCTCTGGCTGTTCTCGACCTCGGGCGGCACCGACGTCTGCACCTCCTTCGTCGGCGGCATCCCGACGCTGCCGGTCTACCGCGGCGAGCTGCAGGCGCCGCTCCTCGGCGTCGCCCTCGCCGCCTTCGACCCCGACGGCAATCCGGTCACCGGCGAGGTCGGCGAGCTGGTCGTCACCGAGCCGATGCCCTCGATGCCGATCTTCTTCTGGAACGACCCCGACGGCTCGCGCTACCGCGAGGCCTACTTCGAGATGTTCCCCGGCGTCTGGCGCCACGGCGACTGGATCGAATTGACCGAGCGCGGCACCGCGATCATCTACGGCCGCAGCGACTCGACGATCAACCGCGGCGGCATCCGCATCGGCACCGCCGAGATCTACCGCGCCCTCGACACCGTCCCCGAGGTGCTCGACGCCCTCGTCGTCGACCTCCCGAAAGAGGGGACCGACGGTTGGATCGCCCTCTTCGTCGTCCTCCGCGAGGGGGCCGAGCTCGACGACGAGCTGACCGGGCGGCTGGCGCGGGCGGTGCGCGAGCGCTGCAGCCCCCGCCACGTCCCCGACGCCGCCTTCGAGATCGCCGCGGTGCCGCGGACGCTCTCCGGCAAGGTCGTCGAGGTGCCGGTCAAACGGATCCTGATGGGGGGCGACCCCGACGAGGTCGTCAGCAAGGGCTCCCTCGCGAACCCCGAGGCGCTCGAGCCCTTCAGCGAGTTCGCGCGACGGTTCGCCGCGGAATAGCGCCGGCCGGGGGAGCGTCGCAATCGGCCTCGCGGCCCGGCCGCAGCGGCGGCCCGTTGATCCCGCAGGAGAAGTCCTCGCCGAGTCGCTCGGGCGTGTCGCCGCCGGGCTCGGGCTCGGCGTGGAGGACCTCGGAGGAGATCGTGAACCAGGCGAGGACGCCGCCGATCGCCGCCAGCGCCGCGCAGACCACCATCGCCATGTGGAAGCCGCTGGTCATCTTGCCGGGGTCGTAGAAGTCGTCGCCGGTGATTCCGGCGAGCAGCGGCAGGACCGCGACCGCGAGCAGGCTGGCGACCCGGGCGACGGCGTTGTTCACTCCGGAGGCGATCCCCGAGTGGCGGCTGTCGGCGGCGGCGAGGACGGTCGCGGTGACCGGGGCGACGACCAGGGTCAGCCCGATCCCGAAGACGACGATCCCCGGCAGCACCCCGGTCGGGTAGCTCGAGCCCTCGTCGAGCTGGGTCAGCATCAACAGCCCGACGGCGATGATCAGCGGCCCGATGGTGAGCGGCAGCCGCGGCCCGATTTTCTGCGCCAGCGCCCCGGCCCGGGCCGAGAAGGCGAGCATCAGGAGCGTCACCGGCAGCGAGGCGGCGCCGGCGGCGATCGGCGAGTAGCCGAGCGAGACCTGGAGGAAGGCGACGAGCAGGAAGAAGAAGCCGCCGAGCGCCGCGTAGACGACGAAGGTGACGCCGTTGGCGGCGCTGAACTGGCGCGAGCGGAAGATCTCCAGCGGCAGCATCGGGTTGGCGACCCGGCGCTCGACGGCGAAGAAGGAGACCAGCGCCCCCACCCCGATCACGGCGGCGCCCCAGACCAGCGCCGGCGTCTTCATTTCCGGCGCTTCGATCAGTGCGTAGGTGCTGCCGGCCAGCCCGAGTGCGGCCAGCGCCGCGCCGGCGACGTCGATCCGGCCGCTCGCCATCGGGTCGCGGGTCTCGGGCACGTGGCGGGTCGCCGCCCAGGCGACGAAGATCCCGATCGGCAGGTTGATGAGGAAGATCGCCCGCCAGGAGATCGCCCCGATCAGCCAGCCGCCGAGCAGCGGCCCGAAGGCGGTGGCGACGCCGCCGAGCCCCGACCAGGCTCCGATCGCCCGCGCCCTGTCGCCCGGCCGGAAGCTGGCCTCGATGATCGCCAGGCTGCCGGGGGTCAGCAGCGCGCCGCCGACCCCCTGCAGCAGGCGGGCGCCGATCAGCGTCTCGGTGTTCGGCGCCACCGCGCAGAGCAGCGAGGCGGCGGTGAAGACGCCGACGCCGATGACGAAGACCCGTCGCCGCCCGTAGCGGTCGCCGAGCGAGCCGCCCAGCAGGATCAGCGAGGCCAGGGTCAGCAGGTAGCCGTTGAGGATCCACTGCAGCGAGCCGGTGGTGGCACCGAGGTCGCGGCCGATGTCGGGGAGGGCGACGTTGACGACGGTGCCGTCGAGGAAGGCCATGCCCGAGCCGGCGACCGAGACGGCGAGCAGCCAGCGGCCGGCGGAGCTTTCGAAGGCGGCACCGCCCTCGTCCCCGGCGACGGCGCTTTTCTCCCCGCTCGCCACCGTTCGATCCTAGACCTACTCGGTTGGCGCCTTTGTTCGGGATAGCCGAACAAAGGCGCCAAAGCCCCTACCCACCGCCGGTGTCTTCGGCGTGGAACCGCTGCACCATCGCCAGCTCGTCCTGGTGCTTGGGGAAGAGGAAGAAGACGACGGTGGCGCCGATCAGGACCGCGATCGCGCCGGCCGCGTAGGTCCAGTCGCCGCCGTCGAGGAACGACTGCTGCGCAGCGGCGACGATCTGGTGGGCGTATTCGGGGTACTGCTTGGCGGTCTCGGCGGCGCTCGAGAACGACTTCGTCAGCTCGTTCTGGACCTTCTCGCTGACTTCGCTGCCGTGCGGGGAGGAGGCGATCGACTTCGAGAAGCTGGCGGCGTACCCGGCCGTCAGCAGGGCGCCGAAGATCGACTGCAGGATCGCGCCGCCGAGGTCGCGCTGGAGGTCGGCGGTGCCGGAGGCCATCCCGGCCCGCTTCACCGGCACCGAGCCGGTCAACGAGCGCGAGGCCGGGGTGCCGGCGAAGCCGACGCCGATCCCGACCAGCAGGTAGCCGAGGCCGACGAGCGGATAGGAGATGCCCTCTTCCCAGAGGACGAGCATCACCAGGAAGGCGGCGAGGCAGAAGGCGTAGCCGAGCAGCAGCGTGAAGCGCGAGCCGTGGCTCTCGACCAGCTTCGCCGAGCGCGGCGCGACGATCACCATGCCGACCACTCCGGGGAGGATCGCCGCCCCGGCCTGCAGGGTCGAGTAGCCGAGCACGTTCTGGACGAACTGCTGGCCGATGAACATCGCCCCCATCAGCGAGCCGAAGACGATGATCCCGGCCAGCGCCGCCACCCAGAAGGTGCGGCGGGCGGCGACCTCGAGGTCGTACAGCGGCGACGGCGCCCGGCGCTGGCGCCAGAGGAAGGCGGCGATCGCGGCAACCGCGACGATCCCGAGCCCGGCCGCCGTCGCGCCCTTGCCGGGTTCCGGCGCCAGGTTGATCCCCAGGATCAGCGTCCCCACCATCACGATCGAGAGGATGCCGCCGACGTGGTCGACCGGGTCGGTGGTCTCGTTGACGTGCGCCGGCACCAGCCGCCAGGCCAGCCCCATCGCGATCGCCGCCAGCGGCGCCGTGACGAGGAAGACCGACCACCAGTCGAAGACCTCGAGCAGCGCTCCCGACATCAGCGGCCCGAGCGCGGCGATGCCGCCGCCGAGCGCCGACCAGAGCGCGATCGAGCGGGTGCGGGACTGGCCCGACCAGAGCGCGGTGATCAGCGCCAGGGTCGTCGGGTAGGCCATCCCGGCGGCGACGCCGCCGAGCACCCGGGCGATGAAGAGGATCTCGATCGAGGGCGCCACGGCCGCCAGCACCGAGGCCGGGATCGAGAGCGCCATGCCGAGGACCAGCATCTGCTTGCGCCCGTAGCGGTCGCCGACCGCCCCGAGGTAGAGGACCGAGGCGGCGAGGCCGAGCGAGTAGCCGACGGCGACCAGGTCGACCCCGGTCTGTCCCGAGTCGAAGGCCTTGCCGATGTCCGGCAGGGCGACGTTGGCGACCGAGAGGTTGAGGTTGGCGACCCCGGCGACCGCGATCAGCGTCGCCAGCACCGCTTTCGCGCGGGCCGGCGCTTCGCCTGAGGAAGCCGGGCCGCCCTGCGTATGCGCGACGCCGCTCTCCACGTCCGCCCTAGAGCTCGAGCCAGGTGCCGCGCGGCCCGAGGTTGTGAAGCGGCGTGCCGCCGACCTCGCTGCTGCAGCCCCAGTCCTCGTGGATGTGGCCGAAGACCGCCACCTGCGGCCGCTTCGCTTCGATCGCCGCCAGCAGCGCCGGGCTGCCGAAGCCCTCGCCGGGGCCGTCGCAATGGCCCTTCGGCGGCGAGTGGAGGACCAGCACGGCGCCGTCCGGGCAGGGCTCGATCAGCGCCGCCGCCTCCTCGTCGGAGAGGTCGAAGCTCCACTCCCAGGGCGTCGTCGGGACGCCGGCGCCGAGCCCGAAGAACGCGGTCCCGTCGATCGTCGTCCCCTCGCCGTGCAGGACCGTGGCGGCGCCCCACCCGGCCGCGACGGCGCGCAGCGCGTCGGCGGTCTCGTTGTTGCCGGGAACCAGCACCGTCGGCTTTTCGATCCCCTGCAGCGCCCCGATCGTTTCCTCGAGGCCCTCGTGGATCGAGGCGAAGTCGCCGGCGCCGATTACGACGTCCGCGTCGGCCGACATCTCGACCAGCTTCGCGCCCTGGTCGAGGTCGCGGTGCAGGTCGCTGAAGGCGAGCGCTCTCACGCCGGAAAACCTACCGGCGCCCGCGGGCGTTAGTGTCAGCCGCCGTGAGCGACGGCGCAGAGAGCGACCTCCGCGCCCCGGTCGAGTGGCGGCCGGGCCCGGGCGAGTTCGAGGACATCCGCTTCGAGCTGAGCGGCGACGGGATCGCCAAGATCACGATCGCCCGGCCCGAGGTCCGCAACGCCTTCCGTCCCCAGACCCTGGTCGAGATCTCGCGCGCCCTCGATGACGCCCGCGAGGACCACGAGGTCGGGGCGATCGTCCTCACCGGCGAGGGCGAGCTCGCCTTCTGCTCGGGCGGCGACCAGAACGTCCGCGGCGACACCGGCTACCTCTCCGAGGAGGGCGGCGTCGGCCGCTTCCACGTCACCGACCTGCAGGTGCAGATGCGGCGGCTGCCGAAGCCGATCGTCGCGATGGTCGCCGGCTACGCCGTCGGCGGCGGCCACGTCCTCCACGTCTGCTGCGACCTGACCATCGCCGCCGACAACGCCCGCTTCGGCCAGACCGGCCCCCGCGTGGGGTCCTGGGACGGCGGCTTCGGCGCCTCGCTCCTGCGCGACCTGGTCGGCCCGAAGAAGGCGAAGGAGTTCTGGATGCTGACCCGCCAGTACGACGCCGAGGAAGCGCTGCGGATGGGCCTCGTCAACACGGTCGTGCCGCTGGCCGAGCTGGAAGCGGAGACGGTGCAGTGGTGCCGGGAGATGCTGCAGCTCTCGCCCTTCGCGCTCCGCCTCGTCAAGGCCAGCTTCAACGCCCACGAGGACGGCTACGCCGGCATCCAGCAGCTCGCCCACGACGCCAACCTCCTCTTCTACGCGAGCGACGAGGCGCGCGAGGGCCGCGAGGCCTACAAGGAAAAGCGCCGCCCCGACTTCTCGAAGTTCCCCCGCCGAGCGTAGCCCACGAGGGATCAGGGTTGGGCGGGGGCGATCGCCGGCATCCCCTCTGAAAACGCTCGCTCCGCTCGCTGGAGTGTTTTCAGAGGAGACGCCGACACCCGCCCAACGAAACCGAGACCGACAACGGTGGTCACCCCATCTTTGTTCTTAGCTGCCAAGGGACGGACGCTCGCCGGCCAGATCCCATCGTCAGCCGCCAGCGCCCCGTCCCTAATCAGCTAAAGCAATCGGGGGGTGGGCCCACCCGTCCATGCAGCTCTGTGGTGGAGGGGATGCCGGCGACCCTCCTCCGCATTACCCGGGTCCCTAAGTGGTCCCGCTCGCAGCCGGCCGCGGCGGGCGCGCCACGACGCGCCCGAACTGCCGCGGCCGCCAGACCCGCCAGGAGCGCCGCGGCTTGACCCGCTCCGTCGCCGCCCTCTCCTGCAGGTCGAAGTAGAGCAACGTGTGCCCCAGGGTCACGAACGGGATGATCAGGGCGAACACCAGCGACCCGATCAGGTTGATCCACAGAAGCGAGAAGTTGAGGAAGATCAGGACGAAGCCGACTACCGGGCCGGCGACGATGCTGACGAGCCAGAAGAAGCCCGCCACGCGGACGGTCCGCCACCAGTGGCCGCGGACCAGTTCGGAGCTGTCGCGGAAGGCCGCCCGCAGCGGCTTGTCCTCGAAGAGGATCTGCTGCTGGACGAACTGCCAGCCGAAGTACTTCCAGACCGCCCAGGGGAAGCCGATGACGCTGATCGCGAGGAGGGTCACTCCCAGGGTCGCGATGATCTGGCCGCCGACCACGCGCCAGAAGCGGCGGCCGACGCCGCGCCAGGACTGGATGAAGCCGCCGCGCCCGGTCTCGACCAGGGAGCGGACGAAGACGATCACCGCTGCGGCAACCAGCGCCGAGGCAACCGGGCGGCCGATGAATTCGAGGATGTCGGCGATCGTCAGCCGCAGGCCGCCCTGGCCCGAGTTGCGGTTGGCCAGCGTCTGCCCGAGCAGGGTGATGCCGCCGATGATCGGCAGCGCCGCCAGCCCGATCGGCACCAGGACCAGGAAGTTGCGCCCGTAGAGCTGGCGCGCCGCCCGCACCAGCTGGCCGAAGGCGCGCTTTTTGCGCAGGCGCTCGAGGTCGACCGGCCACCACTTGGTGATCCCGATCAGCAGCAGCAGGACGACCGCAGCGACGACGAGCGTGATAGCCGCCGCTCCCGGCGACTTGATGTCCTGGTTGATCAGATCGGAGGCGGTGGCGACGGCGCCGCAGAAGGCGCCGGTGACCTGGGGGCCGACGATCGAGCCGCCCGGCAGTCGCGGGCTGGTCGAGCGCTGCTTTTCCATCCACGCGAACGGTTCTCGCCAGACCGTCTTCGTCGCCGGCCCGGTCGGGCCGTTGTTGAAGCTCTTTTCGCGTTCGCCCCAGCGGCCCTTGTAGCTGAGCCAGGCGAAGGGCCCCGTTTCCGGCGCCGCTTCGGGCAGCAGGACGGGCCGCAGCTTCAGTTCGCGCAGCGGCCCGGTGGTGTTGTCGCAGCCGACCCCGGAGCCGTTCTGGCCGTTCTGCACGTAGACGGCGGAGTCGTAGAAGGTCGCGTGCGAGCCCGCCGCCGGGTAGACGACCGGATGGTTCCCTTCCTTCTGCAGCTTCGATTCGTCCCACTGCGTGCGCTCGCCGCCGGCGTGCTGGAAGACGACCGCTTCGCCCGGTTCTTCCTTCAGCGCCCCGGCCGCGGTGTTGCTTTCGAAGGCGAGCTGCATCCCCTCCCAGTCGCCCTCGTGGAGGTCGTTGAACTGGTTGAAGTACCAGAAGAACCAGTACTGCAGGGCGAACCCTTCGTGGTTCGGCTGGCGGGCGATGTGGGCGTAGGTGATCGCCGGCGCCTTTTCTTCCAGCAGCAGCTGGGCGAAGTCACGGGCGTAGACGCAGGTGTCGCCGAGCGCCGTGCCGTTGAGGTTCAGGTAGTAGTCGCCCTTCAACCCGGCGATGTCTTCCACCGTCGGCGCCCGTTTGATGTCTTCCAGCTCTTCGGTCTTTTCGTCGTAGCGCTGCAGGGTCACCGTCGGGTTGCCGAGCATCACGTCGACGCTGGTCGGCTGGTACTGCTCGGCCGAGGTTTCGCAGGGCGGGTCCTGCTCTTCCCGCAGCATCACGATCGGCACGTACTTCTTCGCCAGCTTCTCGGCCGCCGCTTCGCCCGGTTCGCCGGTTTTCTGGTTGAGGACCCCGGAGGGCTTGACCGCATCCGCCGGCGCGGCTGCGACCGCCGGGACGGCGCCGAGGAGGACGAGCAGCGCCGCGGCGAGGAGCGCAACGGCAAGCGAGCTGAGCCGCTTCACCGCCGCAACCTACCGCTTCGCGCCGGACCCGCCTAGACGGCTCCGGCCGGGGTCTTCTCGACCTCGTCCTCGGCCGGCGGTTCGGTCACTTTGCCGGCGGGCATGAATTTCAGGGCGACGAAGAAGGCGACCGCCATCACGCCGGCGAAGCAGTAGAAGACCGTCTGGGTCGAGGCGGCGAACGCTTCCGGGACGATCCCGAAGACCTTGCCGGCTTTGTCGCCGAGCGCATGCCCTACTTCCTGGCAGGCCGCTTCGCCCTTGGAGACGCAGTTGGCGACGGCGTCGGCTTTGTCCTTGCTGACCCCGAGGTTCGTGACCGAGCTCTCGATGTGCGACTTGTTTTCGAGGATCAGGATCGAGCCGAGGACGGCCAGGCCGAGGCTCGAGCCGAAGTTGCGGACCGTCTGGGTGATCCCGGTCGCCTCGCCGTAGCGGCTGCGCGCCACCCGGTTGAGGGCGTCGGTGTTGGCGGGGGAGAGGATCAGCCCGACCCCGGCCCCGGCGATGACGATGTAGTACCACTGTTCGCCGACCGAGAGGTTGTCGAGCGATTCGCCCCAGAGGTAGAAGCCGACCGCGGCGACGGCGCAGCCGAGCACGATCGGGCGGCGGGCGCCGACCTGGTCGAGCATTTTGCCGCCCCACTGCGAGGCGGTCGCGAAGCCGGCGAAGAAGATCAGCAGGTAGAGGCCGGTTTCCGAGGCCGATTCGCCGAGCGAGATCTGCGCGTACTCGCTGGCGAAGAAGAACAGCGGCACGAACGGGATCATCAGCAGGAAGAGGATCACGCAGTCGACCGCGAAGGCGCGGTTCTCGAAGATCCGCAGCCGCAGCAGCGGGTTCTCGATTCGCAGCTGGTAGCTGACGAAGTAGGCGAGGAGCGCGACGCCGATCACGATCGAGGCCCAGGTCTTGACGTCGCCCCAGCCCCAGATCGCCGACTGCTGCAGGCCCAGCACCAGCAGGCCCATGCCGCCGGAGACCAGCACCGTGCCGCGGTAGTCGAGCTTGCCCGGGTGCTTGGTGTCGTCGGGCTGCGCTTTCCAGGTGAGGATCAGGGCGATGATCGCGACCGGGACGTTGACCCAGAAGATCGCCCGCCAGGTCCACTCGGTGAGGTAGCCGCCGGCGATCGGGCCGACCGAGGTGAGGCCGCCGGCGACGGCGAAGAAGATCGCCATCGCCCGCCCGCGTTCGGCGACCGGGAAGGAGTCGAGGACGATCGCCAGTGCCGCCGGGAACATGATCGCTGCGCCGGCGCCCTGGATGATCCGGAAGACGATCAGCCAGGTCTCGGCGCTGGAGCCGGTCGGGGTGGCGCCGCAGAGGGCCGAGGCGACGGCGAAGACGATCACGCCGATCACCACCATCTTGCGGTGGCCGGCGATGTCGGCGAGGCGCCCACCGAAGGCGAACAGCGCCGACAGCGAGAGGAGGTAGCCGTTGATGATCCACTGCACCCCGGTCGAGGAGAGGTGGACGTCTTCCTGGATCGTCGGAATCGCGATCGCGACGATCGTCTGATCGATGAAGGTCATCGCGACGGCGAAGATCATCGCCGCCAGGATCAGCTTGCTGTTCTTGCCGCCGGTTGCGTTCATCAGATGCCTTGTTGGATGCCTATCGGCTGATTCCTGCCGGGCATTAACCATGTAGGGTTCGCCCCCATGCCTCCGGTCTTCTGGATCGGCGCTGGCTTCGGCGCCGTGATCTTCCTCATCAGCGTCACCGTCAGCGTTCGCTCGCGCAGCGGCACCCTCGCGACCGGCGCCGCGATCGGGCTCTTCATGGGGCTGATGCTCGCCTTCCCGCTGATCGCGCTCGGCCTCGCGACCAGCTGACGGGATGCCCGGCTCGAGCCCGGTCCCCGAGGTAGAGCTCCACGACGGCGTCGCCATCCCGCAGCTCGGCTTCGGCGTCTTCCAGGTGCCGCCGGCCGAGACCCAGGCCGCGGTCGAGGAGGCGCTGGCGGCCGGCTACCGCCACATCGACACCGCCGCCGCCTACCGCAACGAGGAGGGGGTCGGCGCCGCGATCGCCGCCAGCGGCATCCCCCGCGAGGAGATCTTCGTCACCACCAAGCTCTGGAACTCCGAGCAGGGCCACGACTCGACCCTGCACGCCTGCACCCGCAGCCTCGAAACACTCGGCCTCGAGCAGGTCGACCTCTACCTGATCCACTGGCCGCTGCCCTCCGCCGACCTCTACATGGACACCTGGCGCGCCTTCGAAGCGTTGAAGATCGAAGGGCGCGCCCGCTCGATCGGCGTCTCCAACTTCCGCGTCGAGGAGCTGGAGCGGCTGCAGCGCGAGGCCGACCACCAGCCGACCGTCAACCAGGTCGAGCTCCACCCCTACCTGCAGCAGGCTGAGCTGCACCAGTGGCACGCCGAGCACGGCGTCGCCACCGAGGCCTGGAGCCCGATCGCCCAGGGCGCCGCGCTCGGCGACGGGACGGTCGCAACGATCGCCACCCACCACGAACGCACCCCGGCCCAGGTGATCCTGCGCTGGCACGTCCAGCTCGGCAACGTGGTGATCCCGAAATCGGTGACGCCGGCGCGGATCCGCGAGAACTTCGAGCTCTTCGACTTCGAGCTCTCCGAGGACGAGATGGCGGCGATCGCCGGCCTCGACCGTGGCGAGCGCGTCGGCCCCGACCCGGCGACCTTCAGCGTCAGGTAGGCGCGGCGCCAGGAGCGCCGCAGCTGCTCAGGCGGGTGCCGCGACCTCGGCCGGCAGGCCCAGAACCGAGCGCATCGCCCGCAGGCTCCACCCGGCGGGATCGTCGCCGTGCAGCTGGCGGGCCGGGTTCATTCCCGCGGCCAGCGCTTCCAGGCCCCAGGCCGCCTGCGCCGGATCGGTCGTCTCGGGGAGGTCGCCGGCCTCGACGGCCTTGGCGATTTCGCGCTCGAGGACGCGTCGCCAGCGAGCGGTCAGGGCGGCGACCGCGTCGTGGACGCGCCCCTCGCGCCCGTCGAACTCGAACGAGGCCGCGGCGATGAAGCAGCCGCCCGGGAAGCTCGGCTGGTCCGCGTAGCGCACCCAGCCGTCGCAGATCGCCAGCAGTCGCGGCAGCCCCTCGGGCAGGTGCTCGGCAGGGGCCCAGATCCGCTCGCGGAAGATCTCGGCGGCGAAGTCGAGCGTTGCCAGCTGCAGCTCCTCCTTGCTGCCGAAGTGCCCGATCACCCCAGCCTTGCTCATCTCGAGCTCGCCGGCCAGCTGGCCGATCGTCAGCCCCTCGAGGCCCTCGGCCGAGGCGAGATCGGCAGCCCGGCGCACGATCGCCGCCCTGGTATCGCGGGCCTCGGCATCGGAGCGCCTTCCGGGCATGGCCGGGATCCTAGCAAATGGCGTCCGGTCGTTCGCTATTGACTTACGAACGATCGGACGCTATTTTCCCCGGGCCCGTGCCACCCGAAAGAGGAGAAGCGATGTCGACGTCAACCAATTCGAAGCTGCCGCTGGTACTTGCCTGCGGCGGCTCCTTCCTTGCCTTCATCGACGTCACGATCACCAACCTGGCGATCCCCGACCTGGCCGGCGACTTCGACGCCGGCGTCGCCACCCTCTCCTGGGTCGTCACGGTCTACACCGTCCTCTTCGCCGCCCTGCTGGCACCGGCCGGCCGCCTCGCCGACCTGCTCGGCCGGAGGCGGCTGTTCGCGGCCGGGGTCGGCATCTTCACCGCCGCCTCGGCGCTCGCGGCCGCGGCCCCCGGGCTCGGGGTGCTGCTCCTCGCCCGCGGCATCCAGGGGGTCGGCGCGGCGCTCTTGATGCCGGCCTCGCTCGCCTTCGTCCTCGCCGACACGCCGCCTGAGCGACGCCCGCTGGCAATCGGCCTCTGGAGCGCCTCGGCCTCGGTCGCCGCCGCTGCCGGCCCGGCCCTCGGCGGAGTCCTCGTCGACTCGCTCGGCTGGCGCTCTCTCTTCTGCCTCAATCTGCCGATCGGGGCCTGGCTGCTGTGGCGGACGTTGCGGCTGCCGCCGCTGGCCGAGCGGGCTGGACGGGCTCCGGACCTGGCCGGAGCCGCGCTTGTCGTCGCCGCGGTGGGGCTGCTGGTGGTGGGGATCACCGAGGCGCCGACCTGGGGATGGGGCGACGCCCGCACCCTCGCGGCGCTCCTCGCCGCCAGCGGCTTCGCCGCCGCCGCCCTCCTGCGCGCCTCGCGGCACGCGGTGCCGGCGGTCGAGGTGGCGCTCTGGCGCAACCGCACCTACGCCGCCGCCAACGTCGTCTCGCTGCTTTTCGGCGCCGGCCTCTACGCCTCGCTGCTGCTGGGCGTGCTCTTCCTCGTCGACGTCTGGGGCTACTCGGAGCTACAGGCCGGGTTCGCGGTGACGCCCGGGGCCGTCGCCTCGGCAGCGGTCGGGATCGGGATCGGGCGACTGCGGCGCAAGCCCTCGCCGCGCGCCCTCGTCATCTGCGGCGGCCTGCTGCTCGCCGCGACGGGGGTTGCTCTGGCCTTGTGGGTGCCGAGCGAGCGGCACTTCCTGACCGTCTGGCTGCCGGCCGGGCTGGCCCTCGGCTTCGGCATCGGCGCGGTCAGCGTCGGCGTCTCCAGCGCCGCCGCGCTCTCGGTCGAGCCGCAGCGGTTCGCCGGCGCCACCGGCCTCAACATCGCCGCGCGACAGGTCGGCGGCGCCGTGGGGGTCGCGGTTCTGGCGGCGATCCTCGCTGGCCACGGAGCCGACGCCGGGGTCGAGCCCTTCCGCGACGTCTACTGGATGATGGCGGCGGTCTCGCTCGGCGCCGCGCTGGTCGGCCTGCGCCTGCGGCTGCCGGCCTTGCCGGCGACGACCCCGGCGGCAAGGGCGGAGGTCGGCCCGCCATCCGCCGTCGCTCCGGAGCCGGTCCGATGAGGGTCGCCGCGCGGCTGGTCGAAGCCGAGGACCCGGACTGCCTGTCGCCGGCCGAGGCCGCCGAGCTGCTGGCGGGCGCCCCCTGGGAGCGGCTGGTGGTGCTCGGCGACTCGGTCGCGGCCGGCATCCGGGAGCCGACTGCCGGCTATCGCGATGCCGGCGTCGGTGAGCGGTTCGCCGAGATCCTCGCCGCGGCGCGGCCCGCGGCCGGCGCCTGGAACCTGGCGGTCCCAGGGCTGCGAGTGGCGGAGATCCGCGACGGTCAGCTCGCGGCGGCGCTCCGGCTGCGGCCCGACCTCGCAATCCTCGCCGCTGGCGGCAACGACGCGCTGGCCCGCTCCTTCGACGCCGATCGGCTCGAGCGGGAATTGCGCGACCTGGTCGAGCCGCTCGCCTCCTCGGGGGCCCTGGTGGTCACGATCGGCCTCTTCGACCTCGCGCGATCCGGGCTCGTGCCGCCCGAATACGCCGAGGCGATGGCGCGCCGCTTCGATCTGCTCGACGAGATCACGCGGCGGGTCTGCGCGGTGGCGCGGGGCGTCCACGTCGACAACCATCGCCATCGGCGGAGCGCCGACGAGGAGATCTTCAGCAGCGACCGCATCCACGCCAACGCCCGGGGCCACGCGATCGCCACGGCGAACCTGGTCAGAGCGCTGCACGCCCATCTCGCCCGCCTCAATCTAGGCTCCGCGAATGGCGAGCCACCGCCGCACGCCGCCCAGCCGCGTAGGGCCGGCGGCGGCAGCTGACCCGAGCTGGGCCTCCTCCACCGGAGCGGTCGCTCGGCGGCTGCGTGCGATCAACGCGGTCTCCGCCACCGCGTTCGTCCTCGGCGGCAGCCTCTTCGCGCTCGGGGCGGCGCTGGCCCAGGGTGACGTCGGCGGCCCGCGCCTCGCTGCCTCGGTCTACCTCACTGGCGGCGTCTTCTTCACCACCGGCGCCTACGCCGCGCTGCTGCTGATCGCCAACTCGCGCCGCGGCGAGGACCCCGACGGCATCCTCCGCACCCCGCCCTGGCGCTGGTGGTCGCTGGAGCCGGGCAAGCCCGACTGGGCGAGCGGCGTCACCCTCTTCGTCGGCACCCTGTTCTTCTTCGTCAGCCTGATGGACGCGCTGATCGGCGACCTCTCGGTCGCCCAGGTCCACCGCCTCGTCTGGTCGCCCGAATTCGTCGGCTGCATCCTCTTCCTCGTCTCCGGCCAGATCACCCTGGTGGCGCTTTGGCGGGGGCGGCGGCCCGGCGCCCACGAGCGGCTCGAGTGGGCGATGGCGCTCGTCAACCAGCTCGGCTCGGTGCTCTTCATGGTCGCCGCCGTCGCCGCCTTCCTCCGTCCCGCGACCGGCGACGAGCTGGCGGTGGGCGTCGCCAACTGGTCGACCCTGACCGGCGCCCTCTGCTTCGCCGTGGCGGGCGCGATGCAGGAGCTGGAGCGTCCCGGCCTCCCGGGTTGACAACCTGTCGGGCGAGAAGATGGCCGAGACCAAGGACAAGATCGCCCCCCGCACCGACCGCGAGCTGCCCGGCGTCTGGCGGTTGCGGCTGCCGCTGCCCTGGCCCGGGGTCCCGCACGGCAACGCCTGGGCGATCGCCGCCGACGGCGGGATCGTCCTCTTCGACACCGGGATGGGCGGCCCGGGGCGGCTGCGGGCGCTCGACCTCTCCCTGGCCCAGGCCGGGTTCGGGGTCGAGGACGTGTGCCTCCTGGTCTGCACCCACTCGCACTCCGATCACTACGGCCTCGCCGGGCCGATCACCGCCGCCGCCGGCTGCGAGCTCTGGATGCACCCGGCCTGGGGCCACGTGCGGCTGATGGCCGGCGACCCGGCGGCGGCGCTCGAGCGGCGGCTCGAGATCGGCCGCCAGAGCGGGGTGCCGGTGGCGGCGCTGGAGCGCTACCGCGAAGCCCGCGACGGCGACGAAGAAAGCGGGATCGAGGAGCTGCGCGAGCCCGACCGCGAGCTCGTCCCCGGGGTCGAGGTCGAGACCGATCTCGGCACCTGGCAGGTCCACCACACCCCGGGCCACGCGCCCTCGCACGTCGTCCTCCACCAGCCCGAGCGGCGGCTGATGATCACCGGCGACCATCTGCTCGGCCGCACCGTCCTCTTCTTCGACTACGGCCACACCCCCGACCCGGTCGGCGAGTTCCTGACCAGCCTCGACGTCGTCGAGCCGCTCGAGGTCGACCTCTGCCTGCCCGGCCACGGCCGCACCTTCCGCGACCCCGAGGCGAAGATCGCCGAGGCCCGCCGCCAGGTCGAGTTCAACCTCGGCCGGGTGCGCGACGCCCTGCGCGAGGGGGGAGAGCTGACCGCCTTCGAGATCGTCACCGCGATCGCCGGCGAGGGGCGCCTCAACCCGCTGAGCGCCGGCTGGATGCTGCAGATCGTGCTCGCCCACCTCGACCACCTCGCCCTCCGCGGCGAGGTCGAGGCCGTCCCGGAAAGCGAACCGAAACGCTGGAAGCTGGGTTACTAGCTGCTCTCGATGCAACGTCCCTCGCTCGAGCCTCATCTCCACCGCCGCTCCAACCGCCTGCTGGCGATCGTCCTGCTGGCCCTGGGCGCGATCGGTGCCGGGGTCATCGCCTACCAGCACCTGAAGCGCCCCGCCGACGTCCACAACCAGCAGGCGATCGAAAAGTTCGAACCGCACAAGCCGCCGCCGCCGAAGAAAGTGACCGGGCGGCAGACGATCAACTGGCCGTTCTACGGCTTCGACCGCTCCCGCACCAAGTACCTGCCGGTGCAGGGGATCCACCCGCCCTACGACAAAGTCTGGCGCTACACCGAGCGGCCGCTGCTCGAGTTCCCGCCGATCTACGTCAACGGCCGCCTCTACGCGGTGAACAACTCCGGCTTCGCCTTCTCGCTCGACGCCCGCAACGGCCACGTGCTGTGGGAACGGCGGATCGGCCATCTCAACGCCTCCTCGCCGGCCTACGCCCGCCACCGCCTCTACATCGTCAACCTCGTCCCCGGCCACATCGTCAAGATGGACGCCCGCACCGGCAAGGTGATCTGGAAACGCTCGCTTCCGGGACGGGCCGAGTCCTCGCCGCTGGTGATCGGCCGCACCGTCTACTTCGGCTGCGAGAACGGCTACCTCTACGCGATGAGCACCGGCAGGGGGCAGGTGCGCTGGGCGACCCAGCTCGGCGGCCCGGTCAAGTCGGCGCCGGCCTACTCCGGCGGCCGGCTCTACGTCGGCGACTACGGCGGCCACATGAACGCGGTCGACGCGAACACCGGCAAGCTGATCTGGCAGAGCGGCTCGCTCGGCCCCGGCTTCGGCGGCTCGGGCGAGTTCTACTCGACCCCGGCGGTCGCCTACGGCCGCGTCTACGCCGGCAACAACGACGGCCGCGTCTACTCCTACGACGCCTCCGACGGCACCCTCGCCTGGTCCTACTCGACCGGCGGCTACGCCTACTCGGGCCCGGCGGTCGCCAACACCAGGCACAGCCCGCCGACCGTCTTCATCGGCTCATTCGACGGCAACATCTATGCCCTCGACGCCAAGGACGGCAGCCTCCGCTGGAGCCGCTCGGCCGGCGGCCAGGTGGTCGGCTCGCTCTCGGCGATCGGCAACATCGTCTACGTCGCCAACTTCACCACCAAGACCACGACCGGCTTCATGATGCGCAGCGGTCGCAAGGTCTGGACCTACCCGAAGGGCACCTACACGCCGGTGATCTCCGACGGGCGCTGGATCTACCTGACCGGGTACTCGAGCATCACGGCGCTCCGACCCCACCGGGCGGTGGTGGGGGTAGCTGCGGGGCAGCCGGCGCGTAGCTCGGGAAAAGGCCCGAGTGCAGCTGCGAAGCCAGCACCGAGAGGCTCGCCGAGTAGTTCTGGATCCGGTAGGTCGAAGAGCTGCCGAAATCCTGGTAATAGACCAGCATCCTGCAGCGCGGGTGACCCTCCACCCAGGCGAAGAGGTGCTGCACGAACGACGGATCATCACCGCTTTCGACACCCCACTCGGCAATCGCAAACGGCTTCGTCGAGTAACGGCGGTAGAGGTGGGTGAGCGCGCTCCATTCGGGATAGGCGGCGTAGAAGTCGGTGCCGGTCCAGTCGACCCAGCGGTTGCCGGGGTAGAAGAAGCGGGGCCGGTTCTTCGGGATCGTCGGTGAGCCGGCGGGCAGCGGGCTCCAGACGACGGCGATCGGCGCTTTCGGCAGGCCGCGGACGTAGACCGTGAGGCCGGCCAGCCCGGCTTCGTGCAGCCGCAGGTTGATCGCGTGGCGGCTGCCGCCGCCGTGGACGATCACGTAGATGCGGCGGAAGGCGAGTTTGTACCAGCGGGGCGCGTCGCTGGTGCTCTTCAGGGCGCCGCCGCAGTCGTAGGCGGCGTAGACGTTGAGGCAGCGGTTGGGCTCGCCGAGCGGGCGGATGTAGGCGCGCATGTCCTTCGAGGCGAAGAGCCTGTTGAGCCGGATCAGGTAGGCGTCGCCGCCGCCTTCGGCGATTTCCTGCAGCGAGATCAGCTCGTGGCCGTCGTTGGGGTCGGCGGTGGTGATGTGGAGCATCGGCCGGGCGCGGGCGGTCTGCCAGCGGACGATCGAGTCGGGGAATTCGGAGCCCCAGGTGCGGAACGACTCGATCACCGCCGGGTGCTTGCCGACCGATTCGGAGAAGTGGCCGAAGTCGGCCATGTCGCCGGTGTCCGAGACGCCGAACCAGACCTTGTTGCCGGGCGGTTCGAGCAGCGCGTTGGGCGCGGCCTCGGCGGCGCCTGCGAAGGCGCCCAGCGCCAGCACGGCCACCAGGGCCGCCGCCAACGCGGCGCGGATGTTCGGGCGGGAGCGAAGCCTCATGCCGGGTGCGAAACGCGAGCGAACCATGCTCGCAATTAGCGCCTAAACCCCTCGGGTCACCCGGAGTCGCTGCAACGGCTGTTGCGGCGCACGTCCCGATTGGTCACTTGTGCCCCGAATTCCAGGCACGATCGACCAATCGCGCGCCGGCTAGGCCGCCAGCGACTGTTGCCCGGCGACGATCGCCAGCACCTCGGGGGCGAACTTCTCGATGAAGGCGGGGCCGACGCCGGAGATCGCCAGCAGCTCCTGCTCGTCGCGGGGGCGCACCGTGGCAATGGTGGTCAGGGTGCGGTTGTTCGCGACGGTGTAGGCGGGCTTGCCGGCGGCGGCGCGCAGGCGCCACGCTTTCAGCTCCTCGAACAGCGGCGCGTCGGCGGCGCCGAGCTCGGGGGCCGGGGCGGAGGAGGCGGTGGCGCGGGCGGGGCGGCGGACCGCGATCGTCTCCGGGTCCGGCAGCCAGGCGCGGCCGTCGCAGACGTCGCAGCAGCGCTCCAGCGGCGCCCCGGCGGCGCGGTCGCCGAAGTGGTCGAGCAGCGCCCGGCGCCGGCAGCGCTCGTCGTAGATGAAGGACTTGATCGCGTGGTAGGCGCGCCAGCCGCGCTCGTGGGCGATCGCCAGCTCCGGGTCGCCCTTGCGCTGTTCGTTGAAGCGGACGAGGCGGCCGAGGTCGGCCTTCATCGCCAGCAGCACCGCCCGGGCAGGGAGGCCGTCGCGGCCGCCGCGGCCCGCCTCCTGGTAGTAGGCCTCGACCGAGGTCGGGATCGTCATGTGCCAGACCGAGCGCACGTCGGCTTTGTCGACGCCCATCCCAAAGGCGTTGGTGGCGACGATCACGTCGAGGTTGCCCTCGCCGCCGGCCATGAAGCGGCCCTGGACCGCGGTCCGTTCCTCGGGCTCCATCCCGGCGTGGTAGGCGCGGGCGGCGATCCCCGCTTCGCGCAGCGTCTCGGTCACCTCCTCGGTGTCGCGGCGGGTGCCGCAGTAGACGATCGCCGGCCGGTTCGCCGGGTCTTTCAGGCCGGCCTCGAGCAGCGCCTGCCGGCGCGCCTTGGAGCCGGTCCCTTCGAGCGGCACGACGTCGAAGGAGAGGTTGGGGCGGTCGAAGCCGGAGCGCACCTGCAGCGGCTCGCGCATGCCGAAGCGGCTGGCGACCTCGCGCGCGACCGCGACCGTCGCCGTCGCCGTGCAGGCCATCACCGTCGGCCGCCCCAGTCGCTCGGCGATCTGCGGCAGTCGCAGGTAGTCGGGGCGGAAGTCGTGGCCCCACTCGGAGACGCAGTGCGCCTCGTCGACCGCCAGCAGGTCGACCCGCCGGAAGGAGAGCGCTTCGAGGAAGGCGCTGGAGGCGAAGCGCTCGGGCGAGCAGTAGACGATCCGCGCCTCGCCGCTGCGGACGTCCTCGAGCGCCGACCACGCCTGCCCTTCGTCCATCCCCGAGGCGATCATCGTCACCGGCCGTCCCGCCGCCCGCAGCCGCGTCCACTGGTCGCGCATCAGCGCGATCAGCGGGCTGACGACGATCGTCAGGTCCTCGGTGGCCAGCCCCGGCAACTGGTAGCAGAGGCTCTTGCCGCCGCCGGTCGGCATCACGATCAGCGAGTCGCGACCTTCGAGGGCGGCGACGACTGCCTCGCGCTGGCCGGAGCGCCAAGCGGTATAGCCGAGCTCGGCGAGGAGGGTGTCGGCGGTCTGGCCGGGATCGGTCACGGACGAGCCAGGCTAGGGGTTGGAACGGCGGTGCGGTAGTGGCGGCTAGAGAAGCGGTGCGGAAGGTGGGGCTCGGGGGACCCTCCTCTCTCGGGCTGTCGGCGTGGGGAGGATTCGGCTACCGCCTCTTTCGAGCTCCGGGCCTCACCCGCAAAACGTTCGGAGGGTCCCCCGATCCCCACCTGCCAATCGGGTCTGGCCAGACAGCCCCCGTCCCTCATAAGCTCAAAAAACCTGGGGGGTCGGGGCCCCCAGTCTTGTTTAAAGCTTCCGAGGGACGGAGGGGGTCGGTGTCCCTCCGAACGTTTTGCGGCTGAGACCCGGAGCTCGATCAAGGCGTAAAGCCGAATACGCCCCAGTCGACAGGCCGAGTGAGGAGGGACACCGGCCCCCTCCGTCCCCCAACGCTTCAACTTTGCCTAGCTGTTCGCCCGCCGCACGATCACCGCCGGCACCTGGCTCAACTTCTCCGCCAACGCATCGATCCCCTGCGCCAGCTTCCGCGTATCCGCCTTCGTCAGCTCGGTATAGGACACGAAACCGTCGCTCGTTTCGTACGGTTCGAGCGACTCGTAGACGGCTTCGAAGTCGGCTTCGATTTCCTTCGCCAGCTTCGGGTCCGATTCGCTCAGGAGCGGCTCGACCGCTTCGAACGCCACCTGGCTGCCTTCGACGTTGGCCTTGAAGTCGACCAGGTCGATGTGCGAGTAGCGCTCCTCCTCGCCGGTGATCTTCGAGGCCGAGACCTCGCCCAGGAGCTCGTTGGCGCCGTTGGCGATCTGCACCGCCTGCAGGTTCACCGTCTTCACCTTCTGCGCCAGTTCTTCGACGTCGGCCTGCAGCTGTTCGGCCACCGGCGCCATCCCCTTGGCGGTGCCTTCTTCCCACAGCGCCTTCTCGATCCGGTGGAAGCCGCCGAATTCGCTCGCCGGGACGTCGTTTTCGCGGGCGTCGATCCGCGGGTCGAGGTCGCCGAAGCTCTCGGCCACCGGCTCGATCCGCTCGTAGGGGATCCGCGCCGCCGCGTACTGCGCCTTCGCCTTGGCGACGTCGCCGGCGAGGACCGCGGTGACGAACGGCTTCGTCTGCGCGACCAGCTCGTCGGTGTTTTCCTCCAGGTATTCGCGGTAGGAGGCGATCGCCGCTTCGACCTCAGGGCTGCTGGAGGAGTCGAGCTTGCCGCTCACCGTCAGCGTCCCGTCTCCTTCGGAGCCGCCGTTGCAGCGGATCGTGTATTCGCCTTCCTCCAGGGTCAGCGAGAAGCTGCCGTCGAGCCCTTCGGTCAGGTTCTCCTTCTCGCCGAGGATCGTTTCACCGTCGAGGATCTCCATCTCGGTCACCTTCGAGCTTCCGCCCTCGACCTGGAACTCGATCGGGCCCGCCTTCGCCCTGGCGTCGTGCGGGTCGCAGCCCGCGTCGGTGATCTCGAAGGTCATCGTTGCCGCCCCTGCCGGAGCGTTGTCGTCGCTGGAGCCGCAGGCGGCCACGAAGAGCGCCACCAGGGCGGCCGCGCCAAGGCAGAGGGCGGCGCGGATCGGAAGTCGGTTCATCGGTTCGAGTTGCTCCTTGGGAGAATCCTGAGATTGAGAGTTAGGGGAACCTAACAAAAACCGATGGATTCGGTCGGATATGGGCCGGGCGAGTGGCGCCGGGATGGGCGCTCAGCCGAGCAGGCCTTCGCCGACGTAGCCGCCGGGCCTCGTACCCGGGGGCACGGCGAAGACGGCGCTGCCGACGTGCTTGATGTACTCGTTCAGCGCGTCGAACTGGCCGAGCCGGCGCTGGATCGCGACGAACTGCTTTTCCGGGTCCTTCTGGAAGGCGATGAAGAAGAGCCCGGCTTCGAGCTCGCCGAGGCTCTCGTCGACGCCGTCGGTGAAGGAGTAGCCGCGGCGCAGGATCCGCTCGCCGCCGTTCACCGTCGCGGAGGCGAGGCGGACGTGGGAGTCGGCGGGGATCACCGGCTTGCCGTTCTTTTCCGCCTCGAGGTCGAGCGGGTCGAACTCCTCGGTTCCGGTCAGCGGCGCGCCGCTGTACTTGCGGCGGCCGATCGTCGCCTCCTGGTCTTCGAGCGAGGCCCGGTCCCAGACCTCGAGCAGCATCCGGATCCGCCGCGTGACCATGAAGCTGCCGCCCCGCATCCAGCCCTGGTCGGCGTCGCGGCCGAGCCAGACGAAGCGTTCCATCGCCCCGGTGTCCTCGGCGCGGATGTTGGCGGTGCCGTCCTTCATCCCCATCAGGTTGCGCGGCGTGTCCTGCGAGCGGCTGGTCGTCGCGGTGCGGCCGAAGCCGAGCTGCGACCAGCGCATGACGACGGTGCCGCGGCCGATCCGGGCCAGGTTGCGGACCGCGTGGAAGGCGACCTGGGGGTCGTCGGAGCAGGCCTGGATGCATAGGTCGCCGCCGCTTTCGAGCTCGTTCAGCTCGTCGCCGGGCAGCGGCGGCAGCGCCTTCAGCGCCGCCGGGCGCTTCGCCGCCAGGCCGAGCGCCGGGCGTTCGAACAGGGACGGGCCGAAGCCGATCGTGACGGTGAGGCTGGAGGGCAGGAGGCCGACGGTCTCGCCGGTGTCGTCGGGCGGCGCCACCAGCAGGTCGTTGGCGTCGCCGATCAGCTCGCCCTGGGTCATTTCGCTCGCCGCCCTGCTCCACTCGCGGAGCAGCTCGCGCAGCGCCGCCGGGCTCTCGTCGACCAGGTCGAAGGCGGCGAAGTGGAGGCGGTCCTGGGCCGGGGTCGCGATCCCCGCCTGGTGCTCGCCGTAGAACTCGACCGTGCCGGTCCCCTCGGCGTCGGCTTCGGCGGTCTCCTGGCCGACCAGGAAGCCGGCGCCGCCGATCCCCAGGCCGGCCGCCCCGACCCCGGCCGAGGTCAGCAGTCGACGCCGCGAGAACGGGCTCATCGCCAGCGGGCCAACGCTTGCCTAAGCGGCGGTCTGCGCGGCGTCGCCGACCGCGGCGGGGCGACGCGGCTGGAGCGAGCGCGGCCAGAGCACGAAGGCCGCCATCGGGATCGCGTAGGCGAGGTAGAGGGTCACCTCGGCGACCGTCATCGTGGACCGCAGGCCGAGCATCCCGGTCAGCAGCGATTCGCTCACGGTGCCGGGGTTGACGAGCCAGCTGAGGTCGACGGCCTGGCTCTGGAAGCTGCTGATCCAGCCGGCCTCGTTGGCGGTGTGGGCGGCGGTGGCGAGCAGCCCGGCGGCGACGAAGACGAGGACCAGGCCGGTGATCCGGAAGAAGCGGCTGAGGTTGATGCGGACGCCGCCGCGATAGAGGCCCCAGCCGACCACGACGGCCCCGAGCAGCCCGAGCACCGCGCCGGTGCCGGCGGCGCTGGTGTCGGCCGCGTCCTGGAAGGCGGCGAGGAGGAAGACGGAGGTCTCGAATCCCTCGCGCAGGACCGCGAGGAAGGCCATCGCGACCAGCGCCATCGCCGAGCCTGTGGCCAGCGCCGAGGCGGCCCCGCCCTCGAGCTCGGCCTTGATCCCGCGCGAGTGGCGGGTCATCCAGATGATCATGTAGCTGATCATCGCCACCGCGATCACGCCGACGATCGTCTCCAGGCCCTCCTGCTGGCGCTGCGGCAGCTCTTCGCCGGCGACGTTGAGGCCGACGCCGACGGCGGCGCAGAGGACGACCGCGATCCCGACCCCGACCCACATCTGCCGCAGGGCGTCGCGGCGGCCCTCCTTGACCAGGAAGGCGGCGATGATGCCGACGATCAGCGAGGCCTCGACGCCCTCGCGCAGCGTGATTACGAAGGTTGGGATCATTCGTTAGGCGTCCCTAATTAGGGGTGCCAAAACCTAGCATGGCGCTAGGAGTTCGGGTCGCGAGGCCACGCAGAGCGAGCGTCACGATCTGATTCTTCGCGAGCGGCGCCGATATGGCGGGTCGCCGACGCCCCCGGACGCGAAGCGGAGGAGGCGGCGGTTTGAGCTAGGGCATCCAGGGCTCGGACCAGGTGGCGACGCCGCGCAGCAGGTCGTCGGCCTCCTTCGGTCCCCAGGTGCCGGGCTCGTACGGGAGCGCCGGCCCCGGTTCGTCGAGTAGCGGCTGCACGACGCGCCAGGTCTCTTCGATCGCGTCCTGGCGGGTGAAGAGGGTGTGGTCGCCGATCAGCGCGTTCTCGAGCAGCCGCTCGTAGGGCTCGGGGTCGGCGCCCGGTTCGTGTTCGAACAGCACCTCGAGGTCGGCCGGCTCGAACCCGTCGGTCTGCGATTTTTTCTGGTACATCCGCATCCGCGAGCCCGGCGCAGGCTCGATCCGGAAGGTCAGCTTGTTCGGTTCCGGCGTTTTGCCGTGGCCGATCCCGGTCTCCGGCGGCCGCCGGAAGACCGCGGTCACCTCGCTCGACTTGACCGGCAGGTTCTTGCCGGCGCGGATGAAGAACGGGACGCCGCTCCAGCGCCAGTTGTCGATCTCGAGCTCGACCGCGGCGAAGGTCTCGGTGGTCGACTTCGGGTCGACGTCCTCGACCTCCAGGAAGCCGTCGTACTGGCCGCGCACGTAGCGCTTCGGGTCTGCCGCCCGCACCGCCTTGAAGAGGTCGAGCTTCTTGTCGCGGATCGAGTCCGGGCTGTTGCCGGTCGGCGGCTCCATCGCGATCAGGCCCAGCACCTGCAGGGCGTGGTTCTGGATCACGTCGCGCATCGCCCCGACCGCGTCGTAGAAGCGGCCGCGGTCGTCGACCCCGAAGTCCTCGGCGATCGTCATCTGGAAGTGGGAGACGTGGTCGCGGTTCCAGACCGGCTCGAGGATCGAGTTGGCGAAGCGGAGGTAGGTGATGTCCATCACCGGCTCCTTGCCGAGGTAGTGGTCGATGCGGAGGATCTGGTCCTCGTCCAGCACCTGGCAGAGTTCGGCCTGCAGCGCCCGCGCCGATTCGAGGTCGTGCCCGAACGGCTTCTCGATCACCACGTGGGCGCCGTCGGTGAGCCCCGCCGCGCCCAGGCCCTTGACCACGGTGGCGAACAGCGAGGGCGGGATCTCGAGGTAGAAGACCGGTGCCTTGCGCTCGCCCAGCGCCGCCTTCACCTTCTCGAAGGTGCCGGGGTCGGCGTAGTCGCCCTGGACGTAGGAGAGCCGCTTGGCGAGCCGCTCGAAGACCTCCTCGTCGAAGTGGTTGATCGTCGCCTCGCACGCTTCGCGGGCGTGCTTGCGCAGCGCCTCGTCGTCCCACTCGTCGATCGCGACCCCGATCACGTCGCACGGCAGCCGCCCCGCCCGCTCCATCCGGTAGAGCGCCCGGAAGGTCATTTTCCGCGCCAGGTCGCCGCTGATCCCGAAGATCGCGAGGACGTCGGCGGCCCGGTCGCGGTGGGTGTGGCGAGCGCCCTTTGCCATCGGACGCGCAGGCTACCCCAGGCACCCCCTACGATGAGCGCGCTACCGGTCCAAGCAGCGCTCACCTCGGAGGTACGGATGGAACTCGGAATCGTCGGCCTCGGTCGGATGGGGGCCAACATGGCGCGGCGGCTGATGCGCGACGGCCACACGATCGTCGCCTACGACGTCAACCCCGACTCGGTCGAGGGGCTGGAAGGGGAGGGGGCGACCGGCGCCGGCTCGCTCGAGGAGATGGCCTCGAAGCTGAGCGCGCCGCGGGCGGTCTGGATGATGGTGCCGGCCGGCGAGATCACCGAGCAGACGGTCGACGGGGTGATGGCGGTGCTCGAGGAGGGCGACGCGATCGTCGACGGCGGCAACTCCTACTACCGCGACGACATCCGCCGCGCTGCCAAGGTCGGCGAGAAGGGGATCGACTACGTCGACTGCGGCACCAGCGGCGGCGTCTTCGGCCTCGACCGCGGCTACTGCCTGATGATCGGCGGCCCCGACCGCGCGGTCGACCGCCTCGAGCCGATCTTCGCCAGCCTCGCCCCGGGGGTCGACTCGGCGCCGCGCACGCCGGGGCGCAGCGGCGACCCGAGCCCGTCCGAGCAGGGCTACCTGCACTGCGGGCCGAACGGCGCCGGCCACTTCGTGAAGATGGTCCACAACGGGATCGAGTACGGGATCATGGCCGCCTACGCCGAGGGCCTGAACGTGATCAAGAACGCCAACGCCGGCAAGGTCCAGCGCGAGGCGGACGCGGAGACGGCGCCGCTCGAGAACCCCGAGTTCTACGAATACGACATCGACCTGCCCGAGGTCGCCGAGGTCTGGCGCCGCGGCAGCGTGATCGGTTCCTGGCTGCTCGACCTGACCGCGGCGGCGATGCACGAGTCGCCCGAGCTGGCGGAGTTCGCCGGCCGCGTCTCCGACTCCGGCGAGGGTCGCTGGACGGCGATCGCGGCGATCGACGAGGGGGTGCCGACGCCGGTCCTGACCACCGCCCTGCAGGAGCGCTTCTACTCGCGCGGGCTCGGCGACTTCGGCGACAAGGTCCTCTCGGCGATGCGCAAAGAGTTCGGCGGCCACGACGAAAAGAAAGCCTGAGGGCGCTGCGATGGCGATCGACCTCGAGGTCTTCGACGACGACCGCGCGGCGGCCCGCCGCGCCGCCGAGCTGATCGCCGAGGCCGGCGCGGCAGCCGTCGCCGAGCGCGGCATCTTCGGCTTCGCGATGAGCGGCGGCCGCTCGCCCTGGGCGATGCTGGCGCTGCTCGACGAGAGCCAGCAGATGCCCTGGGCCGAGACCGAGCTGTTCCAGGTCGACGAGCGGGTCGCCGCCCCCGGCGACCAGGACCGCAACCTCACCCACATCATCCTCGCCCTCTCGATGCCGCATCAGCCGGCGCTGCGGCCGATGCCGGTGACCAACCGCGACCTCGATGCCGCCGCCCACGAATACGAGACCTCGCTGCCCGAGCGCCTCGACCTGGTCCACCTCGGCCTCGGCCCCGACGGCCACACCGCCTCGCTCGTCCCCGACGACCCGGTCCTCGAGGTCCGCGACCGCGCCGTCGCCGTCACCGAGACCATCTACCAGGGCCACCGCCGGATGACGATCACCTACCCGACGATCGAAGCCGCCCGCCGCGTCCTCTGGCTGGTCACCGGCGAGGAGAAGCGCGACTCGCTGCAGAAGCTCCTCGCCGGCGACGAATCCGGGCCCGCCGGCCGGGTCAGGAACGACTCGATGGTCGTGGTCGCCGACCGCACGGCGGCGCCCGACGCTTAGCCGCCTGCTCAGCCATGTCCATCTTGGAGCTGGGGGACGAGGGGCTGGCTCGGAAGCTCGGGCCGGTCAGGATCGCCCTCTGGTTTGACGAAAACCAGGACTACCGGGCGGGAAACGAACGATTCTGGCGCGTCAGGCGTGCATTGCTGCGGAGCGAGATCTGGGACCGCTACGGCTTCGATCTCGTTCCCCTGATCCCAGAGTGGTTTGGAGCTCTGTTACCGGCCGCGCTGGCATATCGAGAATCTGGATATCCATGGATCTGGTGCACCGTGCTCGGCTTCCCCACCAAGTCGATTCAACGGCGCGCGCTTGAGCTCGTCGAGGCTGAGAGCCCGTCGGGGCTCGTGAAGGTCGAGAGCGACCCGCCGGACCCGAGCAAGTACACGCTTCCCCTGGTTGGCTTTCTCGCAAGGAGCATCTACTTGACCCTCGAACCCGGCCATCCGCGACGCTACGACAGCTGGCGCGGGTACGAAACCCTCGGCCTCGTGGATGAGGACGGATTGGGTCTGAGCGAATGGCTTGGGCTCGAGGAGGCAGAACGCAGCCTGCTGCACCTCCTCGCCTTGAACGTAGGGAAGACGCTCGAGGCGCCGGATGGCGACTCGGATCTGGGCGCTCTGGTGGATCACGCGCGAGAGCTTTGGGCGCTCCAAGCAGTCGCAGCCGCCGGCGCTGTCGCCGGAACCGCGATGGAGCGGCTGCTCTGTCTATCCCTGCCTGCGGCTGATCGCCGGTGGGGAGAGAGGCAGACCCTGGCGCCGCTAATCGACAAGGTGGTGAAGGAGCATGCGATCTCGCCGTCGCAAGCTGAGCTTCTTCATGACTTTCGCTTACTTCGGAACACCTGCGCTCACTCACTGAGCGGCGAAGAGGCGAGCGACACGCAGGGCCTCGCCTCTGCGGTCGACCACTGGCTGACTTGGTTGGAAAGCAACGAGAAGGGCGAGGTCGGAGTTCGCCCCGGCGACGTTGAGGTTCTGCCTGAGCGACCACCTCCTCCTGAGCTCCACGCTCTCGCCCACGATGCGGGAGTGCTAGCCGCCGAAGACATCACTCCGGTTCCGATGCGACTCTCCGGCGAACCAGGAGGGGTCGAAGAGATTCCCGAGGGAGTCTGCGGTTACGCCGAAGTCCTGCTGGCGGATTCAGACGATCTGTCTCGCTGGCTCGTGCGGGAAGGCAAGGCCGAAAGCGACGACGGGAAGGTCCGGCTCTCCGCGTATCGAAAGTCGCAGAGCATGGAACGGGCGGTTGCCTACGCGAGGGCGTACGTAGAGACGGTCCGAAGGTTCGGCGTCGCGGCGGACTATCGAACCTGGATCGATTGAGCTAACGGCCGAGGCGCTCGCGGATCTCGCGCAGCCGGACCAGCCGCTGGTTGTCCTCGCCGACCATCGCCTCGAGCCAAGCTTCGACCTCAGGCAGGTCGAGCGGGTCGGTGACGACGATCATCTGCTCGATGTCGATCCAGTCCTTCGGCCGGTCGAACATCGCCTTGCAGACCGCGAGGTGCTCGGGGGCGAGGATCGGGATCGTCTTGCCGGCGAACGGGACGCGGCGGGCGGCGCGGCGCATCGCGTCGTGGAAGGGGTCGTAGGAGAAGAAGAGGTCGACCGGGTTGCGGTCCCACCAGAGGCGCACCTGACCGTCGCGCCGAAGCGCGGCGTCGTCGGCCGAGACGTTCACTCCGAGTGGCGCCAGCGCGTCGCTGATCTCCGGCCAGCGGTCGACCGGGACGAAGACGTTGACGTCGACGTCGACCGTGGCGCGCGGCTCGGCGTAGTAGGCGAGCGCGAGCGCGCCGCCGATCGCGTGCGGGATTCGCGTCGTCGCAAGCGCCTCGTGGATCGCGACGACCTTCTCCGAGAGCGAGGGAGAGTCAGAGCCGGCCATCAGATCGACCGCAGCCGCGGGAAGTCGCTTGCCGGCTCGCGCAGCCGCAGCGGCAGTGCGTCGGTCAGGTCGAGCGCTTCGCGCAGCGCCTCGCCGCGACGCTCGGCATCGACGCCGATCCATTGGCTCGCCTCCCTCGCCGCCGCGGAGACGGCGATCCCGCCGGGGGCCGTTTCCGGAACGTCGAAGCTTTCGCCTCGCTCCTGCCGCCAGAGGGTGTCGAGCAGCAGCCGTCGCAACATCGGGTCGACGCGCTCGCCGGCGCCGAGTAGCCGCACCATCTCGGCCGCTGCCCGGTCGACCGGCGTGGCGGCGATCGGCGCCCCCGCCCGCAGCGCCGCTTCGCGCAGCTCTTCCTCGCTCGGCGGCTTCTGCGCTCGCTCCCGGGCCCGGGCGATCACCTCGTCGTCGAGCTCGCGGAAGGTCGCGAGGGTGCGGCTGCGAGGGCCGCTCGGGGTGGCGACCGACTCGCGTACCTCGAAGCCGCCCCGTCGGTTTGCCGTCACGTAAGCCATAGTGGGTCAACTGTACCACTATCCTCATTTGCGGCGCCGAAGCGTAAGCTGGTGCGCGAATGGCAAACTCGGGTATAGCCACTGCCCCTCCGGTGGCCCGGGCCGGCACCGTCGACGTGCTCGTCGGGCTGCTGGCGGAACTGGACGAGGCGACCGAATCGGGCGTCTTCTACGACCGGGTCTGCCGCGCCGTCTGCACGCTGACGACGATGGAACGGGCGGCGCTGCTTCTGCACGACGACGCCTACCGGGCGGTGATCCCGGTCGGCTCGCACGGTCTCGACCCCGAGCTGCTGAAGGTGATCGAGGGGACGCTGGACGAGACGCCGATCGCGCAGCGGGCGTTCGAAGAGGACCGGGTGGTCGAGGTGACCGGTGACCTCGCCGACCAGGTGCCGCCGCGCTACGCCGAGCTGGCCGGGACCGAGACCCTCACCTGCACGCCGATCTCCGCCGCCCGCCGCTGGCTCGGGGTGATCTTCGCCGACCGCGGCGGCGAGGCGTTCCAGCTCGCCGAGGGCGAGCGCGAGACGCTCGAGACGCTGGGCCGGCTGGCGGCGCTTACCGCCAGCGTCGAGCACTCGACCGAGCAGCGGGAAAGCGAGCGGCGGCTGGCCGAACGGGTCGAGCTGACCCGCGAGCTGCACGAGAACGCGATCCAGCGGCTGTTCGGGGTGGCGCTGGCGATCGGCTCCGAGCGCGGCCTCACCGAGGAGGAGCGGCGCCGCTGCCAGGAAGAGCTGCGCTCGGTGGTCGGCGATCTGCGGACAGCGCTGACCCGGCCGGTCGGTGAGGCAGGGCCGAGCCGACCCAGCCTCGGCCTCGAGAAGATGCTCGCCCGGCTCGCCGACCGCCGCTCCGATCTGCGCATCCACTGGGAGGCGGGGGTGGAGGTCCCCGACCACCTCGAGCTGCTCGCCGTCTCGGTCCTGACCGAGGCGCTGCGCAACGCCGACCGCCACAGCCAGCCGAGCACGATCGACGTCCGCGTCTCCTCCGACGGCCAGACCTTCACGCTGGCGATCGAGAACGACGGCACCGGCGACGGCAAGTCGACCCGCGGCAGCGGCCTCGGCCTCCGCCTGGCGGCGCTGGAAGCGCTCCGCTACGAGGGGCTGGTCGAGTTCGGCCCTGCGCCCGGCGGCCGCTGGCGGGTCCGCCTCGTCGTCCCGGTGGCCAACTGATGGCCGCCGAGCCCCGCGCCCTCCGCGTCCTCGTCGTCGACGACCACGACGTCGTCCAGTGGGGCTTCCGCCTGCTGCTCGAGCGTCAGAGCTGGGTCGAGCGCTGCCTCGCCGCCTCGAACGGGGAAGAAGCGGTGGCGATCTGCCGCAAACTGCAGCCCGAGGTCGCCCTCGTCGACATGCTGCTCGGCGGCGAGTCCGGGGCCGAGGTCTGCGAGGAGATCCGCGCCGTCAGCCCCCGCACCCGGGTGCTGCTGATCTCCGGCGCCGGCGTCATCTCCCCCTCGGTGGCCCGCTCCGCCGGCGCCTCCGGCTTCATCTCCAAGGACTGGTCCGCCGTCGACGTCGTCAAGGCGGTCCGCATGGTCTCCCTCGGCACCGAGGTCTTCGCCGACGCGGCGCCGCTCGACTCACCGCTGTCGGAGCGGGAGCAGGAGGTCCTTTCGCTGATCGCGACGGGGGAGACGAACAAGGAGATCGCCGAGCACCTCCATCTGTCGCCGCATACGGTGAAGGAGCACACGAGCGCGATCTATCGGAAGCTGGGTGTGAGGAACCGGGCGGAGGCGACCAGGCAGGCGCAGCGGTTGAAGATCTTGGTTTAGGCGGGGTGGGTTTAGGCGGTGCGGGGGAGGGTCGCCGGGGTGCCCTCTGAAAACGCTCCGCCTTCGGCTCCGCTGGAGTGTTTTCAGAGGACACCCCGACACCCCTCCACGGACACGGGTAGGCCACGCCCCCCTCTTGCTTGAGCTGATGAGGGACGGTCGCTGGCGGCTGGCGACGAGACCTGGCCGGCGAGCATTCGTCCCTCGTCAGCTCAAAAGGAAGGGGGGTGGGACTTTGCCCCGGATTCGTTGGGCGAGCGTCGGTAGGACCCCCGAACGTTTTGCGGCTGAGGAGAGGGGCTCGTCCGTGGCGTCAGCCGCATCCTCCGACCGACGACAGGCCGAGAGAGGGGGTCCTACCGACGCTCGCCCCGCCAAACCCTGATAACAAGCCGCACAACCGCCCCCCACCCGTCGCCTAACATACCCCGATCGTCGGGTCATATCGGTTCTTGGCGTCACCTCCGCCGGGTACCGGACCACTATCCATAAGGTGCCAGTCACGCGCTCCAAGATCGCCATCACCTTCCCGGGGCAAGGTAGCCAGACCTCGACCATGGCAGCCGTCACGGCCGCCCAGCGACCCGACCTGTTGGAGCAGGCCCGCGGCGAGCTCGGCCTCGACCCCTTCGAGCACGTCGCCGACGGCACCCACACCGCGCAGCCCGCCCTCTACTGCGCCAGCCTCGCCCACTACAAGCAGGCCGGCAGCCCCGAGGGGCAGATGGTCAGCGGCCACTCGCTCGGCGAGCTGGCGGCGCTGGTCGCGGCCGGCGCGCTCAGCGATAGCGACGGGCTGCGGCTGGCGGTCACCCGCGGCCGGCTGATGGAGGAGGCCTCCGAGGGCCGCCCCGGGGCGATGCTCGCCGTCCTCGGCGGCGACGAAGCGAAGGTCCGCGAGATCGCCGCCGAGCTCGGGCTCGCGATCGGCAACGAGAACGCCCCCGGGCAGCTGGTCTTCTCCGGCGACGCCGAGCCGATCGGCGAAGCCCGCAAGCGGGTCCGCGCCGAGGCCGAGTCGAAAGCGATCCGGCTGCCGGTCTCCGGCGCCTTCCACTCGCCGCTGATGGAGCCGGCGGTCGCGGGCTATCGCGAGGCGCTTGACGCCACCGAGTTCGCGCCGCCGCGGGTCCCGGTCTACTCCGGCGTCACCGCGGCCCCCTTCGATTCCGACCCCCGCGCGGAGCTGCTCGCCGCGCTGACCGAGCCGATCGTCTGGACCGCGGCGCTTCGCGCGATGCACGCCGACGGCGCCGAGACCTTCCTCGAGACCGGCCCCGGCGACGTCCTCACCGGCCTTGCCCGCCGCACCGTCGGGAACGCCGAGGCGCGCTCGCTGGCGGAGGTGGAGACGGTCGATGCCTGAGCTGCCGCTCGCCGCCACCAGCCTCGTCGGCTTCGCTCCGGCCGAGGCGCCGGTCCCGGCGGCGCCGGTCCCGCTGCGCCGCGCCGGCACCGAGATCGCCGGCCTCGGCATCGCCCTGCCCGAGAACGTCGTCACCAACGCGCCGATCGCCGAGCGCCTCGGGATCGACGTCGCCTGGATCGCCAAGCGGACCGGGATCGAGGAGCGGCGGATCGCCGCCCCCGGCGAACTGCTCTTCGAGCTCGGCGCCGCCGCCGCCGAACGGGCCCTCGCCGCGGCCGGGATCAGCGCCGCGGAGATCGACCTGGTGATCGTCGCCACCACCAGCAACGACGAGCTGATGCCGGGCGCCTCGCCGCGGGTCGCCGCCGCGATCGGCGCCGCCCGCGCCGGCGCGGTCGACGTCAACGCCGCCTGCACCGGCTTCGTCTCCGCGCTCTCGGTCGCCTGCGGGCAGATCGAGTCGGGCCGGGCCGAACACGTCCTCGTCGTCGGCGCCGACCTGATGAGCCGGATCACCGACCCCGCCGACCGCAACACCTCCTGCCTCTTCGCCGACGGCGCCGGCGCCGTGGTGATGCGGGGCGCCGCCGCCGGCCGCATCGGCCCGGTCGTGCTCGGCGCCGACGGCGCCAACGCCGACCTCCTCCGCACCCCGCGCGAGACCGGCCTCACCGAGATGCAGGGCCACGAGACCTTCAAGCACGCGGTCGACCGGATGTCGGAGGTGACGCTGCAGGCGCTCGACGCCTCCGCCCTCACCCTCGCGGACGTCGACGTCTTCGTCTACCACCAGGCCAACGCGCGGATCCTGCGCTCGGTCGGCGAGCGGCTCGGCCTCGACCCCGCCCGCGTCCTCGACTGCATCGCCAAGTTCGGCAACACCTCGGCCGCCTCGATCCCGGTGGCGCTGGAGGAGGCGCGGCTGGCCGGCGGCCTCGCCAGCGGCGCCCGGGTCCTGATCGCCGCCTTCGGCGCCGGCCTCACCTGGGGCGCGACCGTGGTCGAGTGGGGGACGGAAGCATGAGCGAGCGCGAGCGCCCCCAGGGCTGCGCCCTCGTCACCGGCTCCTCGCGCGGGATCGGCGCCGCCACCGCCAAGCTGCTCGCCGCCGACGGCTGGCCGGTGCGGATCAACTACCGCGCCGACGAGGATGGCGCCCGCCGGGTGGCCGAGGAAATCGGCACCGCAGGCGGCCGGGCGACCGTCGTCCAGGGCGACGTCGGCGACGCCGCGCAGGTCGCCTCATTGCTCGAGCCCGGCGAGGACGGCCCGGTGCTGGTCCTCGTCAACAACGCCGGCCTGCGCCGCGACGGCCTCTCGCCGCAGATCGAGGACGAGCAATGGCAGCAGGTGATCGACGTCAACCTGACCGGCACCTTCCGCGCCACCCGGGCGGCGCTGCCGCACATGCTGCGCGCCCGCTTCGGCCGCGTCGTCAACGTCTCCTCGGTGGTCGGCCTCCATGCCAACCCCGGGCAGGCCAACTACGCGGCCTCGAAGGCCGGGGTGATCGGCTTCACCAAGACCGTCGCCGCCGAGGTCGCGCGGCGCGGCGTCACCGTCAACGCGGTCGTCCCCGGATTGATCGCCACCGACCTCGCCGAGGAGGTCTTGGAGGGGGACTTGGCGAAGGCGATCCCCGCGCGCCGGATCGGCAGCGCCGAGGAGGTCGCGGCCTGCATCCGCTTCCTCGCTTCGGACGATGCCTCCTACGTGACCGGAACTACGCTGACCGTCGACGGCGGACTCAGCGCCTGAGAGCCACCGAAGACGCAAGAAAGAGAAGGAGAACGAACAGAATGCCAACGCAAGTAAGCCCCGAGAACGTCGAGAAGACGATCTACGACGGCCTCGTCGAGCTCGGCACGGAGCGCGACCAGCTCTCCCGCGAGGCCTCGCTGGAGGACCTCGACGTCGACTCGCTCGACCTGGTCGAGCTGGCGCAGATCGTCGAGGACGAGTACGGCGTCGAGCTCAAAGGCGACGACGTCAAGGACGTGAAGACCGTCGGCGAGGTAATCGACCTGGTGGTGGCGAAGGCCTCGTGACTCGCCGGGTCGTCATCACCGGCGTCGGCGCCGTCACCCCGCTCGGGGTCGGCGCGCAGACGCTGATCGAGCGCTGGAGCGCCGGCGACTCGGGGATCGAGGACGGCTTCGGCCGCTGCCTCGACTTCGAGCCGCTGGACTTCCTCTCGAAGAAGGAGGCGCGGCGCGCCGACCGCTTCGCGCAGATGGCGATCGCCGCCGCCAAGGAGGCGGTCGCGCAGGCCTGGGGCGAGGACGGCGAGGTGCCATTCGACCCCTACCGGGTCGGCTGCGTGATCGCCACCGGGATCGGCGGCCTCGTCTCGCTCGAGGACCAGCAGCGCAAGCTGATCGAATCAGGCCCGAAAGCGGTCTCGCCGCTGGCGGTGCCGCTGATGATGGCCAACGCCGCGACCGCCGCGGTCTCGATGCGCCACGGCCTGCAGGGCGAGTGCTACGCCGTCGCATCGGCCTGCGCGGCCGGAACCAACGGGCTCGGCGACGCCGCCCGGATGATCCGCGCCGGCGCCGCCGACGCGGTCGTCGCCGGCGGCGCCGAGGCCTGCATCACCGGCGTCGCCACCGCCGCCTTCGCCTCGATGGAAGCGACCTCGGCGAGCGGCATCTCGCGCCCCTTCGACGCCCGCCGCGACGGCTTCGTGATGGGCGAGGGCTCCGGCGTTCTCGTGCTCGAGGAGAGGGAGGCGGCCGAGGCGCGCGGGGCCGAGATCCTCGGCGAGCTGATCGGCTACGGCGCCACCGGCGACGCCCACCACCTGACCGCGCCCCAGCCGGAGGGCGAGGCGGCGGCGAAGGCGATCAGCCTGGCGATCTCCGACGCCGGCAGGAGCGCCGTCGACGTCGACTACGTCAACGCCCACGGCACCTCGACCCCGCTCAACGACGCCGCCGAGACCAAGGCGATCAAGGCCGCTCTGGGCGAGCGGGCCGCCGACATCCCGGTCAGCTCGACCAAGTCCTCGATCGGCCACCTGCTCGGCGCCGCCGGCGCGGTCGAGGCGATCGCGACGCTGGAAGCGCTGCGCCGCCGCGAGGCGCCGCCGACCGTCAACTGGGAAGAGGCCGAAGAGGGCCTCGACCTCGACTACGTGCCGGGGTCCTCGAAACCGATCGTCAACGGCGACGGGCCCCTGGTCGGCATCTCCAACTCGTTCGGGTTCGGCGGCCACAACGCGGTCCTCGTATTGGAGGCCTGAGCCATGGCTACCGTCGTCGGCAAAGCCCCTTCGATCCCGCCCTCCGGCGAGACGCCGCTCGAGCAGCTCGAGCAGCTCTGCGACCCGGGCAGCTTTCGGCCCCTGCGCAGCGCCGTCAGCTCGCTGCGGCTGGGCGAGCGGGCGGCGCCCGGCGACGGCGTCGTCGCCGGCGCCGGCGAGGTCGAGGGCCGGCCGGTCTTCTGCTACGCCCAGGACCCGAAGTTCCTCGGCGGCAGCCTCGGCGAGGTCCACGCCGACACCATCGTCCGCACCCTGCAGATGGCCGGCGACGCCGGTGCCCCGGTGGTCGGCTTCGTCCGCTCCGGCGGCGCCCGCCTGCAGGAGGGCCACGCGGCGCTGGCCGGCTACGGCCGCATCTTCCGCGCCTCGGTCCAGCTCTCGCGCAAGGTGCCGCAGGTCTCGATCCTCAACGGCATCTCGGCCGGCGGCGGCGCCTACTCGCCGGCGCTGACCGACTTCGTCGTCATGACCCGGGACTCGCGGATGTTCCTCACCGGCCCCAAGGTGGTCGCCGAGGCGATGGGCGAAGAGATCTCGATGGAGGACCTCGGCGGACCGCGCGTCCATGGCAAGAACGGCGTCGCCCAGCTGGTCGCCGCCGACACCGAGAGCGCGATCGCCCAGACTCGCCACCTGCTGGCGCTGCTGCCGCAGCGGATCGGCGGCGAGCTGCCCTTCCACGAGCCGGTCGGCCCCGACGGCACCGACCCCGGCCTGGTCGTCCCCGCCGAGCAGCGCAAGGTCTACGACGTCCGTGAGGTCGCCGCCGCGATCCTCGACTCCGGCACCTTCCTCGAGTTCTCACCGCGCTGGGCTCCCAACATGGTCACCGGGATCGCCCGGCTCGAAGGCCGGCCGGTCGGCCTGATCGCCAACCAGCCGAAGGCGATCGGCGGCGTGATCGACGCTGCCGCCTCGGAGAAGGCGGCGCTCTTCGTCGACGACTGCAACCGCTTCGGGCTGCCGCTGCTGGTCTTCGTCGACACCCCCGGCTTCCTGCCCGGCAAGGCCCAGGAGGAGGCCGGCGTGATCCGCCACGGCGCCTCGCTGCTGCGCGCCTTCGCCGGGGCCACGGTGCCGAAGCTGACGCTGGTCCTGCGCAAGGCCTTCGGCGGCGCGGCGATCACGATGAACTCCAAAGACCTCGGCGCCGACGTCGTCTTCTTTCCAGCACATTGGGATCCTAAGCTTAGAATTCCACGTGGACAAGTTGTCGCG
>JADMIO010792722.1_pt1 | contig 66662 bp, 61 predicted proteins | sample 8958161 | NCBI WGS metagenome assembly JADMIO01 (sample SAMN16585339, study PRJNA669376) | soil metagenome | isolation source: Crop rotation soil | place: USA: Cullars Rotation, Alabama | collected 2011 | reverse complement strand
GCCGCGACTTCAAGTCACGTGAATTCCAAGCTTCGGATCCCACTGTGCTGGAAAGTGAAGCCGCCAAAAATCCGCCGGTACTGGGCGAAACTTGTCACGAACTGAGGTGTGCCGATGGGACCACGCTGAGCCACGCCGAGAAAACCCACCACGCCACTGGATACCCGTTCGATGCGGTGGCTGTCGCTTTCGCGCTCCTCCACGAAGACGTCCGGGCTGAGAAATTCAGCCATTCATGCTCTCCTTTGTTTTGACCGGTTCCTTGGTGGGTTTGGCCTGAGGTTTGGGTGTCTCTTGCAGGACCTGCAGGAGGCCTTGTTTGAGGAAATTGACGGCCTGGGAAGAGCCGAGTTCCCCGTCTCCCACTTCCCGGACTTCTCCCGGCATCAGGTGGATGCCGCCCGCCTGTCCTTGAAGGCACAGGGGTTGCCTGCTCACGTTTTTTACTTTCAAGGGGTTCCTCCTGGAACTAGGACGGTTTCACCGCCGGGGCCACCCAGTGGGCCGATCACGAATTCACGCCCCGTGATGAGCGAGCCGGTTGCCTGGTAACCGTCGGGGACAGGCACTGTTTCAATCCGGCACCGCCCACTGGCCTGCCGCAGATTACTCAAGTTGGGCCGGACCAGACCCCCCATGGGAATGAGCTCCGTCAGTAGAAAGCGTCCATCGGGTGGAACTTCCAGCGCCACATTGGCTCTTAAGAAGGCGGTCACGGCGCTTACGAGACCCAGCAGTTCCACGCCGGTGCCGGTACTTAGCACCAGGTCGAAGTCGAGGTGGTAAAACCAGGGCTGATGCGTCTCGGTGTAAGTCAGGCTCGGTTCATCCACCACGAAATCGCTGAGTAAAAAGCGCTTGGGTTTGTCGAGCACCAAGGCCGGTCCCACCAACAGCAGGGAGGGAACCTGCTTGATCTCGTGAAAATCGTCTTTGCCAACGATCACCACCTGCGGCAGCACACCGCCTCTTAGCTTGGCCACGAGCGCGTTGCAGGCTTCCTGGATCAAGCCGCCACCTCCCTCACCGGATCAGACTGATCAGTTCCTCCCGGTAGAGGGCTTCCACCTTCTCCTTGTTGGCGCTCAGCGTCGGACCAATGAACGGCCGGGCCGGAATCGTGATGGTCTTGCCGTCCTTGGTTTTGATGGTGGCCCCGAATTCGTGGACCGCGCCGATGTTGACTATTTCCGTCCCGTCCTTGTTTACCACCGTTCTCAGTAGCCCCACGAAGGCCGTGGCGCCTGTCACCCGCTGTGTGATGGAGGCCATCAGAAATCCTGTGTCGATGAGGGCTTTGCTGGACCCTTTCCTGTCGATGGTGACCTGAGAGAGCGGCGCGAATGCCTGACCCCCAGGCGCCTGAGCGCGAATCCCCAGCTTCATTTCCCGGCTCAGCAGCAGGGCGCTTTTGGTCGCCGCCCGTTCCAGCGCCGGGTTGGCCTTCCTCGCGGGACTCTTCTTCAGCGCCTGGGACAGTTTCTTCCAATCGCCGTAGAGGGACAGGTCCAGAGGAATGGTTGGCCTCCTTGTTCATGGGCCCACCCCATGAACACGCGCCGTCATGACCATCTGATGGGTCGTGGCGCCGAACAGGTTGATGGGACTGGTGGACAGGACGATGTACTGCTCGCCGGCCACCTCAAGTCTGTCTCCTTCTTGAAGCACCACATCAGGAGCAATGGAGAAGGCGGCGTCGGCGTTGTTGCGGTCCAGCACGATTTGCGGCGTCAGTACCCGCTGTACCGGAAATTGTCCCGCCGAGGTGAAGGGACCATCCTGGTCACCAAAGGCGCCCGAGGGCACGGGAGGCGTGAGGCGCGTGGCCGTCTCACCGTGAGCCACCACCATCGCCTGGATGGTTTCCGTGGCGTCCTGGCCCTCCAGGGGACTCAACAAACTCAAGCTTCCACCTCCACGGCCTGTTCAAAGACCGAAGGCTGATGGAAATTGGGTAGGAACAGCTCGCTTGCCGGGTCTTGGTAGCCGGGGTTGAGGGTCTTGACCTTTTCCTTGTACCCCTTGAGTGCCTGGGCCAGCAAATCCGAGTAGGCCTCGGCCTGTTTGGTCTTGTCGACCTTCTTGTCCCCGGACTGGAAACTGAAATTGCCAGCGGCCTGGGTCTGAATCATCTGGTAGACGCACGCAGCGGCTTGCAGCAGCAGGGCTTCCAGATGTTCTGGTGGTGGGTCGGGCAGTAGCGTGGAAAGTGTCGTCAGGTAGCTCGTGCCAAGATCCTGATTCAAGGTCACCACGGCCCGCTCCAGGGCGCGGAGTAGGTATCTTTCATCCAGGGCAGCCGCCTCGCTGTCTCCCAGATCCAGCCGCAGTTTGGCGGTCAGATCACTGAGCAGCATGCTCACCCCCGCGCTTCTTCCGTCCCTTGCCGCCCGTGGCTTCACCGTTTACCGGAGGAAAGAGGGACGGCGCCTCAGTGCTTGGGGGAGTGACCATGAGTGCCTCCCCAGACTGGGACCGCCCCGCTTCCACGCTTGGCTGGCTTGCTTCCTCCTCCTGGGGTTTGACCCCGCTTGCCTCGCGCACAAGCCAGCCCATAACCAGGGCCTGTTCCAGGCCCGCCGTGAGTTCCTGTACCACTTTCACCTCGCCGGGCATGAAGACCAGGCTGGCGTCCCCGATGCACAGCACCGAGGCCCGGAGGCTACGGAGTTTTACGCCCTGCATTACGGCAGCACCTTGACCTTGGCGAGGTAGTTGGGCTGGGTGACGCCCATGCCCACCTCGGCCCACGCCAGCCATCCGGTTTGGAAGGTCAGTTTCTTTTCGATGGGCTCTACCTTGAGTTTTTCACGCTCCGGCATCTTTCCGATTTCTTCGTCAGGGATCAGAAGTACCTCATCCAGGGCGGCTGCCGCCGTCTGCAAGATGGATGCGGCGCCGTAGTTTTTAATGACGCCTTTGGTCCTAAGTTCACGGCTGGTTTCCGGGTCCAGGTCCCATCCCTTCAGGTCACCGAAACGGCGTCCCCGCATCACGATGTACTTCACCGTGAGTTCCTGATCCTCCAGGATGGAGATGGCCTCGTTGAGTGCCTCCTCGGTCAGCTTGCCGCCGGTGACCTCCACGGTGTTGGCGGCTGGCACCGCCTGCGAAATCACCGTGATGGTGCGCTTGTCGGTCTCTTTGCGGATGGCCTTGGCGGTTTTCGTCTGGATATCGATCAGGGACCCGACGTTGCCGTTTTTCAGATCTGATACATCCACCAGGGGGTGTGAGGTAATGCGGTCGATGGGAAATTCCACTTCTTCCTGACCGAGTTCCTGTACGCGGGCTTCGCCGCCTTTGGCGATCCAGTAGGCGCGAATGTTGGGCGCCTTCTGATACACGGGACGTTCACCCGTGGGAAGCGTGTGCTTGGTGAGCAGGAGCGAACTGATTTCCTTGCGGTCGATCTCCTGTTCGATGGGCGCGGCGATGGCCGCTGCCAGCGCCCTCAACCCTTCCGGTGATTCCAGGGCCTCCGCCATCAGGCGGCCCATTTCCTCCAGGAAAGCCTTGTTCCTTAACTTCTGTTGCAGTGCGTGCTTTGCCATGTCTTCTCCTTAAACGAGCAGGCGGAACTTGAGAATCCCGCTGCTCACGCTGATGGCGCGGGCCACCGTTTCCTCACCCACGCCGACACCAGAGGTGAGCTTTCCCGTGGCGGAAACCTTGAGGGCCGCGCCAGGGGTGATCGTTCCCTCGAAGACGTCGGTCTCGTAGATGCCGCCCTGGCAGTACACGAGTGGCAACTGACCCGCCTTGGTGTCCCTGGCCAGGATGCCGAAGGTGGAAAGGGTAGGGTCGACGTTGGTGGCGAACAGATCGTTGCCGACCAGCCTTAGCCCATGGCCCGCCAAGCCGTCTGCCTGCATGTAGCCGTCGCCGTAAGCCAGTCCCGGATGATGTGGTGTGATCGTTCCCATAACGCTCCCTAGCCCCCCATGGGCTCGCCGATGTGTTCCTCGTAGGCCGCCATCAGGCCTTCTTTCAGGCGGGTAGCAAGCGAGGATTTGTTTTTGTCCGGCACGTCACGGGGCCGGATGTCCGCCCGGCTTCTCAGGTCCCCGGCCTTTCGGTCCGCCTCACTCTCAGGGGCCGGTTTGTCCGCAGCCAGGGCGTCCGCCTTGGGTGGATGCTTCCACAGACGTTCATAGGCTCCCTCGGCGGCGCTGAAGGCTTCCTCGGACAACCCAGCCAGACGTCCCACTTCCTCTTCCCGGTCCTCGTCGGAGTCGAAGGCGAAGCCGTTTTTCTCCATCTTGCGCACCAGCTTCTGGGCCTTGGCGCGGTTCGCGGCGGCTTTTTGCTGGGCTTCCATTTCCTGAACACGCTTTTGCAGGCTGAGCACCTGCTGCTTCAAGTCCTTGTTCTCCCGCTCCAGTTCGCGGATGCGGGCCTGGTCATCGCCTGGGGGCGCCTTTTCCACGGGCGGCGTGTCACCGCCACCCCCTGCGGGATCTTTTTTCTTCGCGCCCTCGCTGTCCGGGGTCTGCTTCTCCTCGTCTTCCAATGGGTCTGCTCCTTCCGTTTGTGCCGGTTGCCGGGTTGTGTGTTTCTCGGTCCTATGTGCCTGGTGGGTGTCTGCGTCAGGGGAGGGGGCCTGGGCCTCAGTCCGCTCCGAGGCCACCTGGGTGATGCGGGCGTTCTCATCCGCCCCTTTGCGGTCGAGGAGTCCGAGGCCCGTAAAGCTCACGCCGTGGAGCACCTCAAAACACGGCTTGCCCTGGAATTCACCGCCCTTGTAGCGCGCCAGATGGGTGCAGTACTCCTGTTTGTTCGTGACCTTCTTGCCGCAGATGGAACACTCGCCCCACTGGTAGTCGCACTCCATGGACACCTGGGAGACGATTCCCTTCTTCATGAGCTTGTGGGCGAGCTGCGCGTGTTGGCTTTCCCCCACGAAGAGCTCGCCCACGCACTCCACCCGGCCACCCGCCTCGTCCTCGACGAAATCAGCCGACAAGATGCCGCCGACGATGTCCGTAAGGTCCTGAGAATGCTTGAGGTCGACTTTCTTCCCCACCGCCGTGGGATAGCGCTCTGCCAACTCCTCCCGCGTGAAATGATCCCCGTTCCGGTTGGTGCCGACACGGCAGAGCACGAAGCGGAACTGGGGGTCGCACTTTGGCTTTCCCTCTTCCAGGTCTGCCTCGGCACTGAGGCTTATGTGTACGGGAAGCGTGGTGTGACACTGGCAGGGAGCCAGGGGAGAAGGGACGCTCGCCGAAGCTCCGTTCCCTTCTGCCCCCTTGGCTTTGCACACAAACAAGCGCTCCATGGCCTGCGTTGCCTCGCCACGGTCCGAGGTGATGCTGTACTGATGGGCCTTGCTGCGCATGATGCAGTCATGGCCCTGGGCGGTGATGAGGCCTTTCATTTCCACTTCGGTGGGAAAGGCATGGTCGCGGTAGCTGACGAGCCAGTGAGGAATGTGTTTGGCCTTGGCCAGGAAACCCTCGAAGAAAGCCTTGGCATTCCCCTTGGTCACCGTGACGTGGTCTGTCTCGTACTGGCGGGTTTTTGAGGAGGGATCGATCTCCTTGCCCTTCCAGTAGGTCATGAGGCCTTCCACGAAGTGATAGGCCTTCTCGTAATTGGTCGTGCTGTACTGCGTCGCGTAGGGGGGATCGAAGTACGCTAGGTCGGCCTTGACCTGAGTGAGCACTTCCTGCACGTCCTGGTTCGTGGCCTTGCAGGCTTTGCCGTTGTCAAAGACCAGTGCGTTGATCTTCCTGAGGTTGTCCTGAAAGCGCTGCTTGAACTCCTCCGGTCCGCCCTCCCGGCGCCCTTCCTCCGTGGTAACCGTGAAGTGCCCGAACCCGCCGCCACCGATGCAGGCCTTTCCGAGGGCAAAGAGGGCGATGTCCTTCTTATAGCCCCTCAGGCCGTCGATGTTGGCCCGGACCTGATCGATGACGGCGTGTACCCCCTTGGCGAAGAACACGCCACGGAACTTGCCCCTCACAAAGGTCCCGGCGCTCCGGTTCTCCTGAACCAAAGCTTCGATCTCTTCCTCGCTGAGCTTGACGGCGCTGTTCTCGATAATGGCCCGGGCGACGTGGTGGCAGTAGCGGAGCCGGTCATTGGCGTGGACCGCGAGTCCCTTGGTTTTGAACAGGTAGCCCACTACGGAGGAGCCGCTGAAGGCATCCAGGACCGAACCCATCCCCTCGGGTGTGTGGCTCCAAATCCAGTCCACCAGCTTTTGCTTGCTGCCGATGTAGTTGGTCCGGTATTTGTGTGGGTCGGGCGCTTCGCCCTTGTCCTTGTCTTCAGGACTCGCCCCGGTGGCCATGAGCACCGTGGGATATAACCCGGCCTCAGCTTCTAGTAGGAAGGCCAGCCGATCCTGTTCCGTGGCGAATACCTGCAAGGGACCTCCGTAAGGGAGGGGCCTTCAATGACCCCTATACGCATTACTTACGGAAAGCGCCGGAAAAGTGCCCAGGGTTTTCTGGAAAAGATCGCACCAACGCAAGAAAAATGGTCAGCGTGAGTTAAAGTAATCACAATAATCTGTCAAAAAATCAACGGAACGCTTTCTTTGTGGATTTGACCATTGGCCAAAATAGTGATTTTGCGTTTCGTTGGTTTTGTTATAATCAGAGCCACAAAGAATCGACAAGCTGATTCAGGCTAAGTGAATTGGCCCAGCAAAAAGGAGGATGGCTTGCGAGGAGTTTTAAATAGCGAAGAGTTGGGCGCCTATTACACTAATGGCGCATTTATTGTAATAGGAAGCGAACAGCCCTGTTTCGAAGAAGTTTCGCCTGGAAGACATAGTCCGGTTGATGCTAATTTTTACATTTTTGTACATGAATATTATCATTACCTTCAAAATTTTACAACGATTTATGGGCTTCAAAAGTTTGTTTTTGACCAGCAGGTTTTAGCCGTGTTTACAAAAACTCTGAATGAAAATGGGGAATGCGATCCCCAACTTCTTGAAGAAAAAGACCATGAAGCATTGCGTTGTTTGCTCTGGGAGTTACTCAGAAGCGACGGGCAATTGGACCATGATTTCAATGGAGTGTTTGAATATGGAGAAATAAGTATTTTGGGAGGGGAAGCAGAGCCGCGAACTTTTTCATTTGGTGGTGAAATTGGAGAACGCCATAATATTGCATTTCGGCTTGTTGGTAAACGTGACGGTTTAACAGAGCATAGATGTTATGATTTCGGTGAAACAGCAATTGTTGAGGGCATGGCTTACGAAATAGACCGATTTGTTGAAGGAAAATTTTTAAATAATCCTCATGTGGAGGATAATTCTCCGATTTTTCCTTATATTTTTTTACGAATGTGGATGACGACTGACGTTCAAAACGGAGATTCTTTAAGAGTTGCAATAGTGAAAGCATGTATTTTAGCTCTTTTAACGAACAACCCAGTAGCTCAGATGCTTAATACCCTTCAACGCTTAGGCGAAGTCGATCCAACTGGGGATGTGAAAGCTGATATGGATAAAGGTTTTGAGAGAGTTTGGAATGAGTTAGAACCCACCCTCCAATCCTTTAAGGACGTTCTGATTGGTCAAATTGAAAGCTTCGTGGAGATGCATAAAGGAAGAGGTGCCATGGAATATGCAATAAAATACATCGCTAACCTTTATGAGACGGCAATTGAACTTAGGTTAAAAGATCCTTTTTTCGATGTCTCAGCTTTTGACTCTAATGAGTTTAATTCAGAAAAATTCATGGAATTGGTGAAAAAATGGGTGCCCTGCATTGTTCTCCAAAAGATAAATCATGGGGATTCATCGGCTGAAGGGGGTGTCCTTTTAGCCTTTTGCGACGAAAAGATAGAAACCAAGAGTGGAAACTCTATTGAAGTCAAAGATCTGTTAATATTGGTTAATCTTCAAAGACATTACCTAATGTCCCATATTAATTGGGCGAACGCAAGTTTTAATCCTTCAGAACAAGTCGAGTCAGTTTGCCCAATTTTCTGTGTGTGCAACCTTCCGTTTAAAGATTCTCATATGGAGATATGCAGTCGAACACCCTGGAAATCTCTTTCGCTTCAATCAGCGGAACCTAAATGTCCTTATGCGAGCGCTGTGTCGTGTGCTGTCGGTCCAACTCGGATCTGACAAGCGTTGATTGAGAAAAGATTTGTTATGCCATGCCAATCCCCATTTTCCTGACTTATGTATGGGTTGCTAACTTGGATTGAGCCAAGGCTTCTTGTTCAACCTTCTCGGCCAGTTCATGACCCAAAGTCTTCTCAATCGACCGAATAAGTTGGCTTTTGTTTTTCAGAGGACCGATGGAAAACTTCCCTTTGGCCTGAACGAGGGCTTGGCCAGACAGCCCCGAATGATCCACACCGGGTTCCAACAGATCCAACCAATCGAGGAGGTCCTGCTTGTTCATTTTGAGAGAGACACCCTTTTGAATGGCCAGATCCTTCAAGACGGTCAAGCTCAGGGACCGAAGCCCACCCGGCGAGGGAAGCTGCTGGAGGGGCTGGGCGGTTACTTTGGCTTCCTGAAAGGCCGCCTGTTTTTGGCTCAGCAAGGCAACGAGTTCCTCTTTGTTCCGTAGCGCGCCGATGCTGTGTTCCTTGAGCTTGGCCGCCAGGTTTTTTCCACCCAGGTTCGTCAGGTCGATATCGGGTTCGGCCTTTTTCAGTAGCTCCGAGAAATCACCCAGATTCCTGGCGACGGAGACGCTGTTTTGCTTGGCCAGGGTTTGAAGTTGTTTGAAGGTAAGGGTGGCCAGATCACTGGCGGCGCCTTCTCCAAAGACCTGAGATAACTTTTTAGATTCCTCTGCGAGCGCCAAGGCCTGGGATTCGATGGCTTGGGGAGGAAGTAGACAGGCGCTAGGCAGGTCTTCGCTTTTGGCCCCCAGGGTGCCGCCGCAGATGGTTAGCGGCCACGCTGTGATGCTGGAACACCGGCAATTGGGATGGAGCGGCTGACGCGGGAAGCGTTCCAGGACAAATACTTTCCCGTCGAGCGGTCCGCAGACCGGGCAAACCCGCTCGTCCGCCATGGTTAGCCATTCGAGTTTCCTGACGCCCACCCGGTCGTGGAACTTGAGGCGTCCCTGGTTGTGGGCGCGCAGGACTTCCGTGCGTGCGATCAGTTCCATGCGGTACTGGGCCTTGCTGAAGGTGCGGTTCCAGGCCTGCCGGAAGTTGTCCGGTTCCTTCACCACTTCTCCCAAGTCGCGCACGATGTCCTTCGCGCCTTTTCCCGTGGCAATGCCACTGAGCAGGGTCCGGTGGATGCCGTCATGCAGTTCCCCGTGAACGCTGCCCGCGAGCTGAAGCGCATACTGGCTTTGGAAGTCCAGCGCGTCCGTATCGATCAGCGTGAAGGCTTGCCGGGCCAGTTTGCCAATACCCTCCGGTGTGAGGTCCAGGTACTGGGGCAGCCGGGCCTCGGTGAATTCACCAATGCCGTTCTGAATGCCGAGGTGGAAGGACTCCTTGACGCCCTTTCGCATCGTCAGGTTCTGTGTGCGTCGAAGCTGTGCCAGGACGTCATTGATTTCGCTTTTGAGTTCCTGGAGCCCTTTGAGCTGGATGATCTTGCTTCCTGGCAAAGCGCCCAGGCTCTTTAAACCAAGGATGGAAACGGCAACGTCCTTGCGGGCCTGTGCGAGTGCAGCAGTGAGCTGGTGGGCGACCGTCTCCGCAAAGCGGTTGCGGTTCACCAACGCCTTTTCCGTCGCCAGACGGATACGTTCCTTCAGTTCCTCCCCCGAGGTTGCCTGGGTGTGGAACGCTTCCCAGGGCCTCTCTGCCGCTACCGGCATTGGTCACACACGGGGGCTTCGCCCCCACGTCGCGTTCTTTCCCCAGCTTGCGCACTGAGGGTGATGTCGCCGTTCCTCGCGCCAACCAGGAAGCCTTCGGGTGATTTGCGGTCGAGATACCGGCAGGCTGGTTGATCGAAGGTCCGTTCCTCCTCAAGGACGGGGCACCAGTTGTTTGCCCCCTCAAAGTACTGGCAGTCATCACAGAGGGCGTCGTCGCTTTCGGCCTTGGCGGACCGTCCACCCCAGGAAGCCTCGACGCTCCCGGCGGGTTTGGGTCCCTGCTTGTCCGGGTCGATGCCCAGCAGTTCCTGGGCCGCTTTGATGCTCAGGATGCCCGCCATGACCAGTTCCACCACCGGCTTGATTTGTTTTTCGTCCAGCAAATCCACGGCCTGCCGCTCGTCGGTGCGGTTAGCCAACTCCGTTTCAGGGTCAAGGTCCATTCTCAGTTGCAGCGTGGACCGGCTGATGAGTTTGCGGTCGTACAGTTCCAGAAGGATCTTTCTGACGTCGTTGGCATCGGTGGGGTCGAGTTCATTGAAATGAAACTGAAGGCCGCTTTCCTCACCCGAGGTTTTCTGCCACCCCTCGAATACCCATTCCAGGATGGTCTGTGCGGCCTCTTTGATCTCCTGGATCAGGATCAGCATTTTTTTCAGGCTCACCGAAGCCGTGGCGAAATTGGGGCCGTCGCCGGAGACAAGGGAGCGGCTGAGGCCAAGCGCCACCATGATGTCTTCCTTCACCTCGCGGACCTTCTCCTCGACATTGAGCACCTGGCCCTCGGTGCCGTGGGTTTCCACCGTGACGTAATAGGGGACGACAAGGCCCTGGCGTAAATCCATCTTGGCGATCTGACGCCTAAGTTCCTCGATCATCCGCTGATCGGGGTTCACCATCTTGTTGCCAAAGGCCCCGCCCACCTTCACTAGGCGAAACGGCGTGGTCCAGCGCTTGGCGATGGCACGTTCGGCCCTGCGGTAATCCCGCAGCAGTTCCAGGGATTCAAAGGCTGGCAGCACCATGGAGTTCCCCCTGGGTGAAAAGGCGGGGGCGTTCCATTTCAGGTGCAGCACCTGGTCCACAGGCAGGCTAAGTTCATCCGAGCCTGTGCTTCCACCTTCGGAGGTTTGGACTGCCTGGGTCAGGACCCCGCTTGCGTACTTCACTTTTACCGACACGGGATTGACGCACACCACTTCTTCTACCTCGCCCGTTTTAGAAAAGCGCTTGAAGCCAATGGCGTCTCCCTTCACCAGGAGTTGGAGCACGAGGTCCTTTACGAAGGTCGTCAGTTTGATGCGTTTGGCGATGGCCCTGGCTTCCTTTTGCAGGCCTTCGTCGGAAATGCTCACTTTGATCTTGTCCCCCACGGCAAAGATGCGCCAGGCGTTGACGCAGTGGCTGACGAGTGGTTCTTGCAAGTAATAGGTCCAGGCCTTTTCAGCCTGTTCCTCCCAAGTGGCGGGGATGGCGTCGGTGGGTTGAAGGCCGCTGAAGCTATTCCCTGTGATCGCAGCGGCGGTCGCCAGCGGCACTTCATGGGCGCCAGTCGTCTGAAGGGGATGGGGTTGGTGTTTCCTGCGTTTGATGGCGCTACCTCTTTTCACCAGATGAAAACGGGCTCGGTCAGAACCGGCATGACCATGCCGGTTGTTCCTTCCTCTTCAGCCATGAGGAACTTCTCCCGGACCAGGACGCCGCAGCGTGCTGCGTCGACGATGTGATCGTTGCCTTTTGAATACACCACGCGACCGTCGTGCAGGGTGTAGGTCTGGGTGGTGAACTGGTCCTCGATCTCGCTGTCGTCGGCTGGGAAGATGAGGGTCCTGCGCTGGAACCCGCCGTTGAGCAGGCTGGTCATGAATTCCTTGGTGCGCTTTTTGAGTTCCCGGTTGTCTCGCGTTCTTAGCGTGGTCATGCCGCCAAAATCAAAACCAAACAGGCGGCCTTCCAGCGCTAGCGGCTTGTACTTGTCCAGCGACAGCAGTTCCTGCACCACGGACAGGCCGTTGCCGCCGTTATCCACGCCAATGCCGACAGGGGTATAGAAGCGTTCCAGGAGGCCGATGGCCACCGAGATATGGGGATAGGCGACGTGCTCCATGTGAACCCTCAGTTCCAGGACCAGCACAGCCCGCTCGCCTACCTGGGTTTCCCGGAAAACCAACAGTTCCGTGGGATCGTTGGTGTACCCGAGGTCCCCGCCAATCCAGAACAACCCCGTTTGCGGAGTCAAATTGAGGAGCAGTTCCAGCCGGTCGTGAACAGCGGCCTCATCCTCACAGTGCTTCAGTTCCTCGCCGGTAATGACCACCTTTTGGTAGGCCAGCACTTCCTGACGGCAGAGGTTGAAGTGCTCGATGTTGAACGCCCCGTAGGAGGGCTTGCCGTGTTCGCCCGCCACCTCGTGTTGGAAACCAGCAGTGTCCCTTCCCCCGTAGAACTCAATCAGTTCCTCTTCCCTTTCCTCGCTCCAGGCCGGGTTCAGCCAGCTTGGCCAGCGGAAGATGGTGAAGTTACTGTTGGTGGTGAGGCGGTAATACGTCGTGTCCCTGAGGCCGTTGGGGGTGGAATAGATTTCAAGGAACCCGCCTTCCCTGAGGCACTGCCGGAGTGCCTTCCAGGCTTTCTCGGACAGCCACGCCGCTTCGTCCACCCAAATGCGTAAGACATGCAGGGACCGGAACGCCTCGCCATACGCCCCGGCAGGCCGGAAGTAGAGAACGGAACCGTTGACGAACTCAACGCGGAAATACGGTTTCCTGGTGATCTTCTTTTTGCCCTGAGAGTTCACGGCCACGCTGGCCATGAGGTCGGGATTGGTCTCGAGCTGGAACTCGATTTCCTCGATAAGGGAATCCAGTTGTCCTTGATGCGGCGTGGCCAGCAGTCCCATGCCGCCTCGCGTGGTAAAGGCGTAGTGGAGGGCGGCGGTGGTGATGTTCACGCTCTTGCCGACATCCCGCCCGTCGAGGTGAATGATGTTCCTGTCTTTGCAGAGGAGGGCCTCTACCTGATGGGGCCAGTAGCGCCGCTCGCTCCCGTCGCGGTTTTGCAGGTAGCTCTCGCCCCAGCGCACCGGGTTTTGCAGGGTGGCCACGAGACGCTGTTCTTCTGGCGTCAGGGAGGTGGGCACCTCTGCCTTTGCGATGGCCGTGGCAGATCGGGAAGTCAAGCAAAACCGCCTGTATTTACAGGTGTTTTCTTAAGTTGACTTCCTCCCCGTACAGAGCGTGCATGTGTCAGGACGGGTGGCGACACCCGATCAAACGAAGGAGGCACACGATGCCCAAAAAACCCACCACCAACCGGCTTGAAACCCTGGCCGAACTGTCCGAGGCCTATCTGGCTCACCTGAAGAAGCAGGGGAAATCGGACAAGACCCTGTACACCTACGGCAAAGACCTGGACGAGGTAAAGGACTACTTCGGTCCGGACAAAGCGCTCGGCGCCCTTCGCCCCGCTGACTTTGGCCGATTCCAAAAATCCGACGCGCTCCTCAAGCTGAAAAGCGGTCAGCCAAAGTCCGATATCACCACCAGGAAAACGCTCCGGGTGATGCGCATGATGTTGGTCTGGGCGGTGGAAACCGGCATCCTGGAAAAGCTTCCCCTTCCCAAGGACTTCCCCATGGGCCGCGATGGCGAACAGAAGGAAGCCCCCGCCGTGGAAACCCAAAAGGAACCGGCGAAGAAAACCAAGAAGGCAGCCAAGAAGGGTTCCACCCCCGAAGTGGAAGTAGAAGCGTAAAGGGATGCCCCAAGGGCCTAACCCTGACCCGCGAATGGAATTGCCCCTGGCTGAGGCCGGGGGCTCTTCTTTTAACGGGGGACTTCCCTTAGCCCAGGCCCTACCGGCTTTCCTAGGCCACCTCCTGGGCGAAGGGGCGTCTCCCCTGACCCTGTCGGTGTATGAGCGTGATGTCAGGACACTCCTGAGAGTCCTTGAAGAAACACACAACTGCCTGGTCATGGACCAGGTCAGTGCGCAAATACTGGAAACAGCACTACAGGCACCCGCGCTGACAGAGTCCAGGAAACACACAGCGCTTGCTCCCGCCACCAGGCGCAGGCAGCGCGCCGCCGTCAAAAGCTTCTTTGCCTGGGCCTTAAACCAGGGCCACATTTCCCTTAACCCGGCCAGCGGCCTAAAGCTGGCGAGAGTGTCCCGAAAGCCGCCGGTGTATCTGTCGGAAAAGGAAAAGAAGAGCCTGCTGAAGGTCCTGCGCGACAGGCATTCACCCCTGGCGCGCAGGGACAGGGTCATTATCGAACTGTTCCTTGGGACTGGCATTCGCTTAAGCGAATTGGCTGGCCTGAGTACCGGGGACGTGGAACTCGATAACAAACACCTGCGGATCCGCGCCAAGGGCGGGAACCACGAGGTGAGATTTCTGAAGACCGATTTACGCATCCTCTTACGCAGCTACCTCAAGGAACGCAAATACCTGAGTGCCAAGCCGGGGGCGGGGGAGGCGCTGCTTCTCTCCAAACAAAACAAGCGCCTCAGCACCCGCCAGATTGCCCGGCGCTTGCAGGTCTGGGTTCTGGCGGCGGGCATCACCAAACACATCACGCCCCACAAGCTGCGCCATACCTTTGCCACGCACCTGTATGCCAAGACAGGGAACGTATTGATTGTGAAAAAGGCGCTGGGCCACGGGGACATCGGTTCGACCGAGATCTACACCCACCTCCTGGACGAAGACCTGGAAGAAGGCCTGGAGCGCCTGTAGCCCGGCGCGGTAGAACCGGGATGCTTCTTGGATGGTAGGAACACACAGTGTGCGTGCCCTGTCCAAGCCCCCTGAAGGCCGCCCGCCGAGTGTCAGAGAATACGTGTTCTTTGACCTTGGCCTTCTGGTCCCGGTCAGCCTGCCCCGGTAATTGCTAGGTTTCCCGGCCACGCCGTTATTGGCCCTCCCGGAGTTCTTTGACGCTTTTTCCGCGTTTTTGGCGATGGTCCGGTTTTTCCTGGGCTGGGATGTCCAGGCTTTTGGCTTTCTCAAGGAGGGCTGTAGCCCACTCCGCCGGGGACGTTTCCGGTCCAAGCGGTTTGTCGCCTTCGCGGGTGAGCTTGGTGGTTTTCAGTTCCCGGAGATGTGCGCGGATCATGCGGTCCAGACGCTCGGCGGTTTCAAAGTCCCCGGCTTCCTGGGCGCGGCTCAGCTTGAGGTAGTAGAGCGCCACCATTTCCACCTGAAGGAGGTCGGAGCTGCGGTTGAAAACGAAGTCCTGATGAAGCTGGCTGATGATGGTCTGGAATTGCTGACGCTCTTCCTCCGTTCGGAGGCTGTTGGAGAAAATGCCGTGGCGAAGATTGAACTCATTCCCTGGCGTGATCATCTTGAGCACCTCCTCCAAAGGAACGCGGATGTGAAATGCACTGATTGCCAAGGCCTCTTGCTTTGAGAGCCCCGGCCTGACTTTTCTGAATTTCCGGATAGGGGGGGACTTCACATCAACTGAAAGGGCGGGGAAGACAGTTTTTGCCTTAACCATTGGGCGCCTTTAATGAACGGAAAAATGAGTCCCATAGGCATTACTTACGGGAAGCGCCAAAAAAGTGCCCAGCGTTTCCCCAAAATCTCTCGCGTCGTTAAAGCGGCAACTCGGTTTGAGAGGGGACTTGAGGCGTAACTGGCTGTCCGGTGCCAATAAAGGTTGAAACGATGTCCTGGGCCACGGTGAGGGCTTCCTCGCGGGGAACGTCATACCTCGTCAGACCTTCGATCACTTCATGCCAGATGCCTCGTAGCGCCGGAGGCCAGTCCCGTTGATGCGCCGGTAGGGCGAGGATGCCCTGGAAAGCATCGGTGTTGGATGCTTTGGGTGGCAGGTAACGCTTGGGCTCCAGCCGTTGTGTGGCTTGAATGAGCGCAGCTTCGCCGAAGTGCGTAACGGCCCATTGGTGGACGCGGTTGAAGCGTTGCCGAAGAACGTCGTATGTGGCCTGCGGCATCTTTCCGGCGTGTGCGTGGGTCTTCGCCCGGTCCATGCGAGATCGAAGCCAAGCGTAGTAGTCCGGGTCCAAGCGGCGATAGAGCGTCTCGTTGATGACGGGGTCCCTGGCGTAGCACGCAGGCACTCCAGTTTCCCAGGCGTCCAGGCCGGTGGAGACGAACAGGGCTTGAACTGGCTGGGCCGAAGTAGCGGTAGCGGCGTGGGTCATGGCTGGTCCTCCCCTGGATCATCGAGTTCCGGGTCACTCAAGTCGTAAATACCCTGAGCCGGGGGTAGATCTGGCCCGGGGACGTTGGGGACGTATGAAATCGAGGACGGGGACGTTAACCCCTCAAACGTCCCGACTGCGGAATTGCCTGTAGGGGTTGATCCGTTTGCTTGCGCAGTACGAGCGTCGGGGACGTTGGGGACGTTGTCCCTATCCCTCTCTACACACACACGCCTTGTATCAGGATCTTCCGCTTGAATATTATTCCCGCGTAACACGGGACGGGGGTTAACGTCCCCAACGTCCCGGCCTGTGACGGAGAGCTCGTATTTATTGGTGTTTTTTTCGGGGACGTTGGTCCCTGCAACGTCCCGATCAACGTCCCCAAACGTCCCCGGATTTTCGCCTTCCTGTTGAGGAATTAACGGCAGGCACGGACGGATGCCGCCAGGGGGTGTTAGGTTCCCGTCGTTTTTCATTAAGGCGTACTCGCGAGCGGTCTTGCTTTTTCCCTGCCTTCTCACCGGCTGGATGATGTACCCCCCGCAGGGGCAGTCCTTCTTGCGGGCCAGGGCGAATCCAAGGCGGGTTTCCTGGGAGCGCGGTGAGCCGTCCCGGCGGACAGTGCCCAGGAGGTTTTTCTCTTCACAGAAATCACTCAGGTCCGACACCTTTTTAGGAGCCGGTCCGAAGGCCTCCCACCATGCGTGGGTAAATTCAGCCCATAGGTCGCCGTCACCGTTGGCGTCGTCGTAGAGGCTGTCCAGGTTTTCCAGGAAGCCTGATACGCCAATGGCGCCCAGCACGCCTCCCATTGTTTCCGCCCAGTCCTCGTAGGAGCCCAGGTTGATGGTTCCCTTGGGCTTCCCCTCGGCAATCCAATGCTGGATGAGGGTCAAGATGGCGTGAAGGAGTTCCGAGCGGTTCTCACGGACCCAGTTAAAGAGCGAGCGGTGCTTGAACTGGGTACGCCGCCAGGGTTGGTCGGTTTTGGGAACGAGGCGGATGCGAATGGCGCGCCGGGCGATTTCCATGCTGAGCTGCGGGTTATTGCCCGTCATGATCCAGACGGCTTGGTTGGGGAGGTCGATCATCTTGGACTGGCCGAGCAGGCGGTCGGACCATTCCGTGGTGGTGAGCAAGGCCGCCAGTTCAGAACTATCGATCTTTTGTTTCTCCGACGCGTTATCGAGAACGATGACCGGTCTGCCTAGGAGAAGTTCCGAGGTGATGCGCTTACGCCGCTCCGGTTCATCCACGGGAAAAGTGCTGACCACGCCCTGCTTGCCGGTGAGGATCTGTGAGATCAATTGGCAGAGCATTGTTTTGCCGGAACCAATGGTGGGCGCCTCGATGACATGCAGCGGCGTCGGGCCGGCCACCATCTTTCGTAGGAACGGTAAAAACAGTGCGGCCAGGTAATTAGCCTGGTCGGCGTCACTGGCGAAGGGGAAATCAAAGAGCAGGTCGTCCAGTAGAAGCGCTTTTGCGGCGTCCACCTGTTCGGCGGTGGGGGAATGTGGAATAGCCCCACTGTTGATGCGGCTATCGGGTTCAAACCAGAGCAGGTCTTCTGGGTTGTATCCCGGTGAGGCAATCAACGCGCCGGTTTTGCCAAAGAGGGGGACGTTGGTGACGGCTTCAAGCCGGGGAACCAGGGGACTTGGAAAAGCCAGGAGGTCCCTCGGCAGGTTAGAGGGAGGAATGGCTGGCGTGTTGCCATGCTCGCCGAACTTCTCCCAGTCACACAGGCGGACCAGATAGCCAAAAACGTCCGTCTCATTCATCTGCTCGATGTGAGCGGACCCGTCTTCCTTGTGTTTGATTAGGGCGAGCCCTCCCGCCCGCCGGAACAAGGTTGGGGGCCGGTTCCGGGCATTGATGGTGGCCCAGGTCTCCTCGATGAGGGTATGGAATTGCCGGTCGTCTACCAGGATGACGTTTCGCGCGGGTGGATGACTTGCCGGAATCTGAACCGGCGCTTCCGGTTGCGGTGACCTGTTCCCTGCTGGGAGAGGGACGCTGCTGATGTCCGCGATTTTCCGCAGTGCGTCCTGAAAAGACGCCGCCTGCTTCGTTTCCACCATGAAATCGAAGATGGACAGCGTCGTGCCGCTGATGAAGGAATGAAAGGTGCCACGTTCAGCTTGGCCGCTTCCCGTGGCCACGCCAGCGGAAGGGTTTTGGTCGCCAGTGGGTGAGAAGGGGTCCCGGCACTGGAACCAGCCGTCTTCCGTTTCCTTGTCCGTCAGCCAGCGGCCATAAATGGCTTTCACGACCGTGTCACTCAAGGCGGATTCGCGCCAATCTCGCCAGGGTCCACTTTTGGTGGGTCCCGCACCGGCTACTGGGCTATGGGGGGAAGGGGCAGGCAGGATGTCCGCCAAGACCCAGTCCAGATCTTCTTGGTTGAGGGACTCGAAGGAGACCGGGACAAAGGGGCCTGCTTCTATCAGTCCTTCCGCCGTGACCGGGTAGAACTGGTTGGCTGAGCCTTTGGCACCGTGCCACCAGGGGAGGTAGACCATGTTCCCGTAACCCTTGGGGGAGACCTTCTCCTGCTTGGGAAAGACTTCGATGCCATGTCCGCGCTCTGGGACGGCGAACCCGCCCTTTTGTAGAGGTGCCTGTCTGGGGGCCACCTTGAATCCCAAGGCGCGGGCGGAGGCGGCGGGGACCGGTGCTTCAAAAAATACCCAAACGTGGAAGCCATGACCCCCGCCGCTTCGTTCCAGGTAACAGGGGATTTTGCGCGCGTAGAGATTCTGGATGCTCTCAAGCGCTGCACCGCGGGCGTCTTTCAGCGGATTGCGATGTCCCGCGCCGTCGAAATCAAGGCACAGCCACCGTGTAGTGCCGTCCGGCGCCGGTGCGTAACTGCCGATGCGGAAATGGCCCGTGTACAGACGGGCGCTGTGAGTACCCAGACGGTCAGCTTTCCCTTCCGGGACCCGCTTGCCAAGGACGTGGGCCTGAATGAGTGAGAGCAGATCGCCCTTGTGTGGCTGGACAGGCAGGGGGGTGCCTTTGCGGAGTTTGATGGCGAGCTTGTCAGTGCGGTTGAAAAAGAAATCCCGCAGGAGCCCGACGCGTGGATCCACCTCAGGTAGGGGAGGGCCGGTGTGGGATAATTCCGGCTGACTGACAGGCTGTGGGGCCATTTTCAGCCCCGTTCAAAATACGAGAGCTCAGGCACCAGGGACAAATACGTTTTGCGCTTGTCGACTTGCGTCTTCTTTGCGCAGTGATTAATGCCCCAGCGGTCACCCAGGAGGATGACGGTGTCCTTGGCGCGCGTTACCGCCGTATATAGGAGGTTCCGGTGGTGCTGATAGCTGTGCGCCTTGTGGCAAATCACCACGGCACATGGGTATTCCGAGCCCTGGGACCGGTGGATGGTGAAGGCATAGGCCAGTTGCAACTCCGAGAATCCCTTGGGACCTTTCGGGACCTCTACCAGGTTGTCCTCGAACTGAATGTGCAGGGCCTTGGTCTCTACCTGTTGGATAGTCCCCACCGCGCCGTTCATGAGACCCAGCCCATAGTTGTTCTTCGTCCAGATGACCTTGTCACCACGTAAAAACGGAGGGCGCCGGTTGGCTGGTACCGGTGGGACCTCCACGCCGAACTTCTTTTTCTGGATGAGGCGTTGGAGTAACTCGTTTAACACCTTTGTTCCGAGCGGTCCTTTATGCGTGGGTGTGAGTAGCTGAACGTCGCTCACGACATCAAAACCCAACTGCTCTTCCAGGACGTTCTCAAAAAGATGCAGGACATAGTGTTGGATTTCCTCAGGCTCGCTGAGTTTTGAGACCACGTACCACGGGCTCCGGCCGTTCGGCGTGGCCGGTTTGGTGGTGGGGCGCACTTCACCGGTCAGCACGGCGGTGCTGTTTTGTTTAAGCACGCCTGCCTGCCGGATGATCTGATCCAGGATCACCTTGGGGATGAAGTCGTGTTCCACCAAATCCCGCAGGAGATTGCCAGCACCAACAGGCGGAAGCTGGTTGTGATCCCCACACAGGACGACAGCGGTGCGCCGCAGGTCCACGGCCTGGAAAAGCGCCCATGCCAATTCGATGTCCACCATCGAGACCTCGTCCACGATGATGAGGTCGGCTTCCAGGGGCGAGTCGGCGTCCCGTGAAAAGGTTTTGCCGTCGTAGCCCAAAAGCCGGTGAATGGTCTGGGCGGGCATCCCCACCATCTGTTCCATTCTCTTGGCGGCTTTCCCGGTCGGGGCGGTGAGGATCACGGATTTGCCGTGGTGCATGTACCAGCGGGTAATGGCGTTAATGGTGAAGGTCTTGCCACTGCCCGCGCCTCCGGTGAGAAGAGACAGGTCTTCGGTAACAGCGCTGATTAATGCGTCCAGTTGCCGTACGTTGAGTTCCGGGGCGAAGGCGCGGATTTCTTCCAGCAGTGCCTCTCCATACTGGAAATGTGGATTGGGCCGTTTGTGTAGCAGCCGGGCCAGGTCCTTTTCCTTTTGGTGCAGCTCGGTCCTGGCGATGAGACGCCTGCTATTAAAGGAGAAGGTGGTCAGGACACTTTCGTGCTTGTTCAAAATCCGGTCCAGGACACCCGCGAGGATGTCCTGGCTATCCAGCCGGTCGAGGGTGAGCAGCTTGTTGGCTTCCTCCAGCAGTTCTGGAGCCTCAAGCCAGCAGTCTCCCTGGCTCTCCCGGTCCTCCAGGGCGGCGATGATGCCTGCCTGCAGGCGTTCAGGCTGGTCCAGGGGCGTTCCCATCTTCCTGGCTATCTGATCCACCTTTTTAAACCCGTACCCTTTGATGGCTTTGAGCAGCAGGTAGGGGTTCTTCTCAAGAATGATGGCGGCGTTGTTGCCAAACCGGGCCACCAGCGCCTCCACCTGCTTATGCGTGAGTTCATAGGCCGACAGGGTGATGAGGCTGGTGTTGAGGAGGTGGGATTTCTCCCACTGGTCCCTCAGCAGTTGAATGGTGGCCAGGGGCACCTTGGCGAAGGTGGCGATCTCTTCCGGTGTTTCCAGGAGCGCCTTTTCAAAGTTCTGGCCGTAACGGTCCGCGATCTTTTTGGCTTTGGCGGGACCGATGCCACGGAAGGCCGGATGGTTGGCCAGGTAGCGCGTGAGTCCCTGGGGCGAGAGGTCCCGGTCCAAGGTCACCCCTTCTACCTGGAACTGTCTGCCGTACTGTGGGTGACGCGTCCAGGCGCCCTGCAGCACCACCGGCTCGCCTTCCTGGGCGAAGAGTTTCCCCGCGAAACTCACTTTCTCGTTTTTGGCAGTCCTGAGCTTTCCCGCGCTGAAGGTGGGGGAGGTGAAGAAAACTTTCTCAATGGTGCCTCGTAAGGTCTCCGTTGTCTGCCTGGACGTAGGCATGCTCAGGGCTTGGGCTTGCATGGTCAACCTTTCCTTTTTCTCTTTGGTGCTTCAGCAGGTAGGACAGGGTGAAGTGGCAGGCGGCGGGTCGGCTGCCGCAGAAATGCACCGGCACCTGGAAATCCACCATCACCGCGAGCACCGCGCCCAACACCGCGTTCGGGTGAGCACCTGATTTGTATTGATGTGAAAGCAGATCGTTCAAACCCGCCTCGACCACCACGCACGCGCCAGGAATGACCTGCAACTTCTTCAATTCCCGGTGGAACCTTTCCCGGTCCTGGATGAGGGTCTTCACCAGGTCATCCAGGCTTTTGCGCTCCACCACTACGTGGTCTTCCAGTCCCTCAAGGGTGTAGTCACCCGCCGGTAAGGCTCGGCGGATGACAGCGATGGTTTCTTCTGGGAATCTAAAGGGCGCCTGCTCCCGCGTGTCGATGATCAGAACGGGCCTTGGCGTGGCCGCTTTGCTCAAAACGGCGTGAGCGTTTGATCACTCGCGAGGACTTCGATCCGCTTGTCGATGTAAACGTTTTCGTTGTCGTCCTTCGTTTTCTTCCGGACCTCAAGGATCAGATCCAGCAACTCGTTCAGGCGGTTCTGGAGTTCGGACATCTTTTCGAGGTCCACGCCGCAGCGGTGCAAGTCCGTCTTCACGTAGGTCAGCGATTTGGGGCTGAGCATGCTGTTTTTGAACAGGTAACGCCCCACGTTCGTAGGCCCGAGGATTTTCAAATGCCACTTGAGCATGCGCGCCTGGGTGGTCTTGGCGAGGGTCAGCTCCGCCTTCATGACCTGAACTTGGTACTTGCCGTCCGGCACGGTGTCGAAACTGTCTTCCTGAATTTCTGCCTGGGAGTACTCCTCATCCAGATCGGCGAGGTCCACGAAATCGGAACCTGCGGCGCTGAATTGTTGGGTCTGGTCCTCGAAGGGAGTGGGTTCATTCTGCATACGCTGTCTGCTCCTTATTGGGTTGATGGAAATGGGGTGGGGGGGAATACCGCGACGGGTTATCCCGCCTTGGCAGAAGGCTTTGTCGCCGGAGGTTTAGGCGTGGTTGCGGGTAAGGTCTCCTGAATGGCGCCGTTCCAGGCGGACATGAAGACCTCGTACTTCGTCTCCAGGGTTTCTGGCAGCCTCCCGGTACGGTCTCCGGCCTCGTAGGTGGGATGCGGTTTGGTATGGATGAGGCGCTTGGTGGTGACCGTGCCATCGGCGGCCACTCCGTCCTGCATATCGAAGTACAAGATCAGGTCGCACATCCCCGACAGGTACTGACGGGGTTTGGACCTGAGTGCCGGAACAGTGCGGCGAAGCGTGCCGGTCCGCGTCTGGATTTCCTCGATCTCGGAGTGGGCGATGCAGATCAGGCCATAGGGCAACTGGCTCAGCCGCGTGAGTACCCTTGAGAACTCCGACATGATCTTCGAGTAGGCCTTTCCGTGGCCGACATCCGCCTCGTGGTCCACGCCGAGCTTCTGACAAACGTGCTGGCGGCATAGCTCATACAGGTTGCCGACCGTGTCGATGACGATGGTCTTAAACGGGTGTTTGCCCTCGGCGAGTTCCTTGCATGCTTCCAGGAACGTCGCCCAGGAGTCGATGTCCTTCTTGTACACCGACAGGCATTTGTGGCCCGCTTCGGTGGCCAGGAAGATGGCGCCAGGGAAATACGAGGCGAACTCGGTTTTGCCTGCTTTCGGTTTCCCCTGAATGAGGATGGTAAAGGCGCTGAGATCGGTTTCAGGCGCTGTTTTTTGGGTAGGTAAGATGCCCATGTCTGTCCTTTCCTATGACTGGATTTGATAACCGGAGGAGGTGATGCGGGCCCGCGGCTGACCCTGGCCGTGACCCTTAGAAAACGGCGGGGGCTTCTGGAGCAGGCAAACCGGCGTGCTTCACGACCACCGAGAGCTCGCTATGGGGCGGCTGACGGCGGAAAAAGTTCTCCCTGACCAGAGGGCTTTCGCCGGACTGACATAGGGGCACAAAGGCGCAGCGCCGGTCTTTTCTGAAGCAGTGGTCGGGATTGCGCAGGAACTGTTCCAGGCGCCGGGCGCGGATGACTTCCTGGCACAGGTGCCAGAGGTCCTGCTCCAGCACCCACATCTGGTTACGGCAGATGAGCAGTTCCTGGCGAAGGAACAGATTGGGGTCCTGGTACTTTTCACCGAGGCGGGCTTCAAAGTCCGCGTCCGTTTCCGGTATCTGACGCTTGGCGGCGCTTTTTCCCGTCTTGGACTTGGCGAGCAACGCTTCCCGCCGGACCTCGAACTCGTGCGCTGTTTCTCCCTGCGCCTGTTTGATCTGAGATTTCTGCAGGACGTTGTAAATGACCCCGGCGACCTGGATTCCCCAGGCCTTCTCGGCGGCCAGGGCATAGAGGTGAATCTGCAGGTCCAGCGGCAGCCGGTCGAGGTAGTCGCCGTTCACCTGGCTGGCGGTCTTGTGTTCCAGCAGGTAAATCCGGCCATCCATCCGGACGATGCCATCCACCTTGCCCGCCAGCAGAACCTTGCGGGCATTTCTCCCCGTGGCGGGATTACGGACCGGGATCAGGAACTCCTTTTCCAAGGCGATCACCTCAAACCGTTCCCTGGGGTAGCGCTTGGCGTAACCCTTCACCATGGCCCGGGCCAGATGCCACTGCTGATGGATCCAGTCGGTTTGATGGGGGGTCGGGAAGGACTGGTCCACGAAGGCCAGCGTCTTCTCCAGGCCCTCACCCCGGTGCCATCGCTCGAGGCAGCCGTGGATGACGGTTCCAAAGCCAAGCTGCTCGCCGCTTTGAAGCGGCACCAGTTCCTGCAAGTAGCGGAGGTCGTAGGACTTGCGGCAACTCAGGAAGGCCGCCAGCGCGCTGTAGGTGACGATGAAGGGTGTGTTTTGCCCGATTAATGGCGGGCTTTGCGTGTCTTGATCTTTTTCCATTTTGAAAACCCCTCTATGCATTACTTACGGAAAGCGGGTGAAAAGTGCCCGCCCAAATCGGGGAAAAGGCCTAGGTGGGCGCCAAGCCCCATTTCCTCGAAGGTTTCCCGGATGGTGGTGATGAGGCGGTACAGCCCTATCCGGGACTGCTCCATGTCGGTGGCGATTTCCACCTGCGTCTCCCGGCCCAGGCGCTGACAAATCTCCTGGAGGGACTGAGGCAGCTTTTTGATGGCCCGCTCCACGTCCAGCCTCAGATTGAGATCGTCCATAAAGCACAGCGCGTGACCGAGCGAGTCGGCTGCCCGGCCATCAATCCCAGCCTCACCCTCCCAGGTGACGCTTGCCTCGCCGGTATCTTCCGCGTCGTCTGTCAACGTGAGCAGCGCGGTCTCGATTCCAAGCCCCCGGCGTTTTGCCTGACGGCTGTCGATGATGTCCCTTACCCCAGCTTCCACGACCCGGTTGATAAAGGTCTGGAAACTGGCCCGCGATGGATCAAATTTATCCATGCGGGTCAGCAGATGGAGCATCAGGTCCTGCTCCAAGTCCTCCACGTCCGAGTGGTGGATACCGGCTGTTCCAACCAGCTTCCTCACGGAGCAGCGGACAGCCTTGACGGCGACGGGGTTCACCCCTGGGTATTCATTGCGGTATTTCATACCGGCCTCCTTGTTTGATCACGAAGGCCGCTTTTTGACCTTCAAACAGGAGGCGCTATAAAAGATGTCGCGTTGCGACAAAAAGTGCCGCAACTTTCAAAAATCCAAAATCCCTCAAGTTTTATAGAGTTAAAACGCGAAAAATTTCTCCAAAGTGGAGGAGTGGCGGTGGGTGATTGGCGCGCACGCACCAAACCCCCTGCCACGGGCACAGAGGGAGTTGGTGAGGTGGGTACTCTTGGAAGCCTGGGTGAGCACCGAATGAAACAAACAATTTGGCTTCTATGAATACCCGGAGAGTTACCTGCGGTGATGGGGAAGGGGGTTGCCCCCTTCCCTCGTAATTCCCTTCTACCCGACGCACCGCCACTGAACGGGCTTGCCGGGGAGATAGGACATGGAGGTTCCCAGCCGGACGGATCGTTGCAGGTGCCGGGACAGGCCGGGATGGGACTCATGCAGCGGGATCAAGACCCTGCTGATGGCCTTTGAAATGGTTTTTCTTGCGCGCTCGGAGTCGCGGCCTGTCTGGCGCCGCCTTCCGCTCAGGCCGAGGGCCGACCGCAGTTCCGCTTTCAGCGCCTCCATTTCATCCTCAAGGGATTCCAGCTTTCCCAGGTCATGAAACACCAGGAGTTGAGCCTTCTCTTCTTCCAGTTCAAGCAGCCGCTTTTTATACGAAGCGATGGCCTGGGCGTCCAACTGATCGCCAGTTGACCCCTGCCTCGGTCCTTCTACCTGACCCCTGCAGACCGCTGTCAGCGTCAATACATGAAATTCCTGATACGGATAACGAAGCAGATGTAAAAGGTAGGGGATGCCGGAGCTGTTTTTGATGCTGACGGTCCGGCCTTTGTAATGAACCATCCACGTGGCACCCGTGCGTTCAATGATGGGTGGGAGGTAGGTGGAAAGGCCGTCTTCCGGTTCGGGAAGCTCTGGCGCCTCACTGAGTTCTGGTGGGAGGCATTGAAGTACTTCCTCGAACTGCTGGGGCAAAGGTTCTCCCTCAGGAACAAGCAAGAGGCTGTAGGTCCCGAGATGCCGTAGCCGAGGGTATTCCCCCTTTACGCCTTGGCGTGGACCGTAAATTTTGAGATGGCTGGTAAGGGGTGGTTTCCGGTTTGAAGAAGATTTTGAAGACGGGTTTTCGGGAAGATATTGGGCTGAAGGCTGAGACAAGGGCTTCTCCTTTACAAAAATGGGGATGAAAAATGGGAGTTCTCTTCGCGAGCCACAGTCAGTTGGTTCTTCTCATGAAAGGCGCTTGCCTGGCCCCGGTGTTGGTTGAGGAGCCGTATGAAGAGAAGGTGTCGGTGACCGATGTCCTGCGTTGGCGTTTCCAAACGAATCTTAATTAGATTTCAAGCTCACATGCAAACAAATATTTCATATCCTTTGGCAACGTTGATAACCCACGGTTTGGCCCCACCTCACGTACCCGGCGCCATGGTTTTTATGGGCACTTTTTAAGCGGTTCCCGTAAGTAATGCGTATGGCAGTCAATCCGAAACGCGCCGTCTCAAAAGCTGACGCCCTAGATATAGGGCGTGGCGATGGCGATCCTTCTATATGCGGGGGCTTCACCAGTCGAGGCAACTTGATGGACATTGCCAAGATTCTGGCGAGGGGGTACCGGCGAGCCATGCTCAGGCAGGCGGGGAAGTCAAGTGCTGCCACCAGCGCGAAGGACTTTGAGAGACCACTTGCTGCGGCGTCCAACCAGAGCGTTCATGGGGTTCGAAACTCAAGAAACGGAGACGCGGAAGCTTGCCAACGAACACCACATTGAAATCAAAGACAACAAGCGCCAGCCCCGGTCCGGCGGTGACGGTTTTGGGGGAACTGGCGGCCTTACCCGGCATGACGGTTCCAGAACTGAAGACGCGCTACGAGAGCCTGTTCGGCAGGTCGCCCACCTACTGCACCCACGCCTATTTGGTAAAACACATCGCCTACCGCCTTCAGGAGATTGCCTACGGCGGGATCAGTGAAGCGGCGCATCTGAAAATGAACGCCTTGCTGCAAAAGCACGGAATGGAAAAGGACGGCTTTCCTCCTAAGGGCGCGAAAGGCGGCAAAGGGGCCAAAAACTCGCATCGGCAAATCCTCCACCCAGGAACGGTCCTACGCCGGGAGTGGGGTGGAGAGATGCATGAAGTGCGGGCGGAGAACAACGGCTATGTCTGGCAAGGTAAAACCTACAACTCCCTGTCCCAAGTGGCCGGCGAGATCACGGGCACCAATTGGAACGGACCAAGATTCTTTGGCCTGAGGGCGTCTCCAAAGAAAGCGCTGAGGGGTGGAAACCCATGAGTGGCAAGACAAAGCAGGGCAGGGCGCCCGGCGGGTTCCTGCCACCGAGCGAGGATGTCAGATGCGCCATTTACACCCGAAAGTCCACAGAAGAAGGGCTTGAACAAGATTTCAACTCCTTGGATAACCAGCGCGAGGCATGTGAGGCCTATATCAAGAGCCAGCAGGGCGAAGGCTGGGTACTGGTGGATGAGAACTACGACGATGGCGGTTTTTCCGGCGGCAGTATGGAACGACCAGCGCTCAAACGGCTATTGGCAGACGTCACCGCGGGCCGGGTAAATGTCGTGGTGGTCCACCGCATCGACCGTCTCACAAGGTCGATTTTGGATTTTGGCGTCATCGTCCCGATTCTGGAAGCGGCCGGAGCTTCTTTCGTGAGCGTCACCCAACAGTTCAGCACCTCCACCAGCATGGGCAAGCTCACGCTGAATGTCCTCCTTTCCTTCGCTCAATTCGAAAGGGATCTCACCACGGAACGCATCCGGGAAAAGGTGTCTGCTCACAAAAAGCGGGGGAAGTGGTGTGGCGGGCAACCTCCCCTCGGTTACACCGTCGACCCTGTTGCCAAGAAACTCGTGATCCATCCCGAGGAAGCGGCGTTGATCCGCCATATCTTCAAGCGGTATACGGAGCTTCGCTCTGCCCTGGCGGTTTGCAGGGAGCTCAACGCCTCAGGCCACACCACCAAACGGCACATCAGCCGACAGGGCAAAGTGAAGGAAGGAAAGGCCTGGTTCTCCACCGCCCTCTACCAGATCCTTCATAACCCGGTGTATATCGGGAAGGTGAAACACAAGGGCGCCCTCTACCCCGGTGAACATGAGCCCGTCATTTCTCAGGCGCTTTGGGATGAAGTTCAAGCTCTCGTGGGCAAAAACTCACGGGAGCCCACCAATCCCAGGGTTCCAGGAGAGGAGGACCTGCTCAAGGGACTTATCCATTGCGGTCATTGCCAGCGGGCCATGACGCCTACGTGGACGCGAGGGAAGGGTGGGAAGCGTTACCGCTACTACGTCTGTACGGGGGCGGGGAAGCAGGGTTACCGGACATGCCCCCAGAAATCGGTGCCTGCGGGGGTGATAGAGGAGGCGGTACTGACGCAGGTGCAGGCGCTGCTACGAACACCGGAGGTCGTGGTGGCCACCTGGCGAGAGCTGAAGAAAAGCCAGGGTGAGGGGGAGCCACCGGTAAAAGAAAAGGATGTCCTGGAAGCCTTGGCCAAACTGAATCCGATTTGGGATGAGCTTTTCCCCGCTGAACGAAAGCGGCTGGTTCACCTGCTCGTCACGGAGACAGTCCTGACGAAGGAAGGGCTGCATCTGACTTTCAATGTTGAAGGCTTGGACTCCCTCAGCCGTGAGGTGCTGGCTCACCAGGATATTGAGATGGAAGAGGGCGTGGCATGACCGCAGACACCTCGAATTTCATCCTTCTAGACGGCGGGAAGCGTCTGAGTATTTTCCTGCCGATAAAGCAGAAGAACCGGACCAGGAGGAAGGACATCATCCTGGCTGAGGGGCTGGATGCCTTAGCTACCGTAGGCAAAGCGGAGCATGAGACCCTTTGCCTGAACTTGGCCCGGGCTTTCAAGTGGAAGGAGCTTTTGGATACTGGCAAGTTCAAGAATGTGAACGATCTTGCCCGTCATGGTGGAGTGGACAGGGCGTATGTGGGAAGGCTGTTGCGGATGACTTTATTGGCTCCGGATATTGTGGAGGCCCTTTTAGATGGGCGTGAGCGTGAAGGGTTGACCCTACGTAACCTGCTTCAACCATTGCCTTGCTTTTGGATGGAACAGGAAAGACTTTTAAGGAACAAGAGCGACTAAAATACCTTTTCTTAGACGTAGAAATTGAGGTGTCGAAACATTATCATAACCAGGAAAATTCAGTAAAGAGGCTGACGCGCTAATGATTATACCTGAAAGAACTTCGAGATTGTTTTATCAAGGCGACCTATTTGCTTTGACTTCAACTAGAATGGCCGAATTAAATTCGCGTATAGGCCAATATAAGAATAGAAGTCTTGAGCCTTATGAAAATGAAAAACTGGCGAAGCAAATTACCGAAGAATTTAATATTCACCCGATATGGTTGGATAAAGCAAACATACATCAACTTGAGCCCGAGCAATGTCAGATTGACCGTAGTGGCGATAGAATGGCCGAATTCTTTTGGCGAGACCATTTTGGAAACAGGCCTATTTTGGCTTCGGCTGTTCGCTATACATTTTGCGTGCCATTTAAAGGAGATGAAAGATTGTTCTTTCACACTCCAAGCAGGTATTCAATGTCTGGATATACAGGTTCCATTCAGCGGAATATTTTATTGATTTCATATGTAGTATTTCAGGAAGAACCGAGTGGACTATCTAGAAGATTAAAAGAACAGTTTAACCGGGATCTTGCTCAAATTGAAGACACTTTATCTGCATCAAATTCTGACATTTCTGGTTTTAATAGGGAAGTGGAAACTCGTGTAAAAGGATTACTCGCGGATCTTCAACAAAAAAGAACAACAGCATCATGCGTAGCTGAAGAGATCGGATTCCCAATAAAACGCAGACAAGGTGAGATGCAGCACGATGAAGCTCTTATATCGCTTCCTCGCTCAGAAGCGAAGTTTGATTTGGAAGAAGATCCAGAGCCATTCCTCTCTGAGAGAGCCTATGATCAAATTATTTCAATAATTGATAAATCTGGAAAAAGCATGGAAAGAGCTGCGCGAGATTTTGCTGAAGACAATGAAGAAAAACTTAGACATCACATTTTAGTTACACTTAATTCCGGCTCTCAGCGAGGCAGCGCCGAAACATTTAGCAGAAAAGGAAAAACCGATATTTTTATCGAAAAGAAAAACGGGGCAATATTCATCGCTGAGTGCAAGATCTGGAAAGGAGAAAATCATTTTCTAGAAAGCGTCGACCAATTATTAGGATATCTTACGTGGAGAGACACAAAAGCAGCGTTAATCGTTTTCTCCAAAAACAAAGATTTTTCAAAAGTTTTGTTAGCTGCAAGAAGCGCTGTCCAATCCCACACTAATTTTAAAGGCTTTGTTCATATGGCAAAGCCTCACGAATCAATTTTTAAATGCGAATTAATTAGCAGTATAGACGGTGTTCGAAAAGTCGTGCTTTGTGTTTTACTATTCAATATTATCGCTTGATGTTTTTTCTCGATAGAGGAAATTAATTTTTCAGTAGTGAGAGGCTCCGCTCTTTGCAAGAGGTATTTTTAAAATATCTGAAGCTATGAGATATAGGAATTGAGGTCCCGCAGATAGAATGAATTCCTGCAAAACGGCGCCAAACTTTTGATTAAGCGCAGCTTCAAACTTATCTGGAGTATATCTCACCATTGATCCAAAATAAAATGCAAGCGCGTAAATGACAATAAGTTGTTGAGCTCGTTGACGCCTTTCAGCGTTGATATAGATATAATAATTGAAATAGGGCGGCTGCTGATTGGCAATAGTGTAAATTCGCTGACATGCTTTTTGTGAGATATCGTTTAAAACTTCAGCAGGAGAACTTGTATATCTACATGAGTCTCGAAATTCAAAACATAGCGTTGATGAACCTGATGGATAACCGTGTGGAGGAGGTTCATTCACGATTTTCCACTGCCGGTTCATCTGGGAGGAAAAAAGCAGCCTTGAGTCGGTCATGGCAAAACGCCTAACCTCGTTTTTATCAAGAAACAAGCGGATCGTGACTTCCTTGCTTACTCGGTCATAACAGTAAGTAATATCATAAACTGATGAAAACCGTTCTCGTCCCTTAGTTTGAAGTGACCACAATCGATGACAAGTTACTACTTGGGAAAGTAATTCAATTGGTCTAATAGCATGAAGAGGTGGATACGGCCTTCCATTATATAGCCTAGCCAACTCATTAAAAATTGGAACCATATTTCCGAAAGATTTTACTTCAAGTAAATCTTTATAAAGACCACCTAGATGAGAATGTTTCAGGCCATGATGAGCTTTTGATAGATCACTATGGACGCCTGTCTCAAGAAGACGACACTTCCCTAAATTCAGAAAGGAATAATAAAGAAGGAGAGGCTTGCTGTTGACGCTAGAAGTAGTGATATATGCATTAAAAAAGGCTTCGGCTTGTTCTAAATAAGATAGTGCACTGGCTTTTGCCACCCTTGTGGAAAGGTTTGACGATTTGCGAAGGTAATTTTCTAAAAGTCTCCAAGGGCTTTGAGTGAAAATCACAGACTGTTGGCGTCTTCCTGGCCCTATCGGCCATGAAGAAAAACCTAGTGGGGTAGAGCGAGCCGGATAATAGGTATAGTTTGGCATATTGAAATTTTCTTTTCTCTATTCAACCTTTCTTTCATGGGATTTTTTTAATCCCCACGCAGTTAAAACATCTTCCAATGGAAAAGCGTTCCCTTCCTTACTCCACTCGTAATAGGGAGCTGCAGTTTGGCTGAGGGGAAGCGGGTGGGGACGGTCAAACTGAACACGGGCTGGTATATGAAATGCACTACCAAATACAATAGCTTCTCCTGAGGCTAGAATCGTGACCTGATCTAGCAATCTTCTGGCTTGGAGTGGAATAATTCTTCGGAAATGATCAATATCGTCTGGATTTTGTAGGCGATGACTTATGAAATTGGCGCACTGACTAATTATAGTAGGGCTAATTTCGCTGGGACGTTGGCTAGCTACTATAAGAGAAAGGCCAAACTTCCGTCCTTCCTTTGCAATTTGTTCAAAGGCGAGTCGAGATCTAGTTTGTCCTCGAGCATCATCGTTGCGGGCAGGCCGCGCATAATTATGAGCCTCTTCCAAAACTATGACCCAGGGATGTTGATAGCGAAAGACTGCTCTGAGATTTTCTCGTGTTTCTAATAAAATACGTCCGATTACGGCGCAGGCGTATGGGAGAACTTCATGGCTTAACATTGAAAGATCAATTACTGAAACTTTAGGTCCGTTCAGCATTCCTAAACCAAAACATTTAAGCCAATCCTCTAAACTATTGATTTTTAAGGTTTCATAATTAAGAAAAGCTTGCCATCTGCGGTCATCAAGACGCGTTTTTAGACGTAGCTTTAAAGTTGTGAGATGATTTTCAATTCGTAAAGTATCGTCTCTTGAGACTGCGCGATTCACCATCTCAGGATCGATAAGTACGGCTCTGCTTATAAAAAGAGGTGAGTCTGCGGTGCGAGCTTCTTGATCCATGGAGCCAACTGACCTAGAAATTTTTTCTTGGATTTTTTCTCTTAAAATTGCTATTTCATCTGATATGGCCGTTTGATTCTCGACTATTTCAGTGTTGTACTGCCCTACTTGTCTATGAAGTTCAAAAAGTGATTTTAATTTGGTTGTGTCAATACCCGCACTTCCACAATTATCCGCTATTGCATCGCAATACGAACCCGAACTCTTTTTTTTGAGAGAAGACAGTTCTAAATTCAAATTCTCAATAGAATTTAGAGCCCTTTGTAAAGAAGCAATCGGTGAAAATGATTTATTATTTTGTGCGCCCTTAGCGATTGCCCACCAATCTTTTAAAACTGGTTCTTGAGTTTGTTCTGAGGCGCTTAGCCAAGCGCATACCTCTTCTGCGTTAAAAAACCAAATCGGTACACTGAACTCCTCGCAGTTTAGATAGATGTGGTCAGGCTTTTTTTCCCAAATCTGTTTTTTATAGAAATTGTCACAAAAAGCAGGACTATATTCTCCATTGATATCTAGAATAATGATATGAGGTTCATCTTCCTTTTCTGTTTTTTTTAAGGCGCTCATGGCTTTTTGAATAAGACTTGTTACTGTAAAGGATTTTCCAGAACCTGTATTGCCAACTACTGCAAGAGGACGAGAAAATAGGTCATTGTATGATGCTCTTACATGGCTCCCTTTTTGCCCTGTTGGCCATCCTAGTTTTAAATCACAATCAAAATCTTTTCCATTAAATCCATCAGGTTTGTTGTGCTTGGGTGGCTCCTCAAATAGCGCTTTTAAAAGTTCTGGAGTGCCAATTTCGCCAGCCGTATCCAAGGTTGGGAGCACTGTAATGCCAGGAGTGAATTCCCATCGATTGTCTTGGCTCTGAATAGTTCCAAGAAGTTGCACACTTGCGGTTCGTCTAGGTTTTACAAGTTCAAGAGTTAACTCATCGCCAGATGCTGGATCATAGGTTTCTTTTGCTTCAAGATCCGTTATTACTCCTACTACCGTTTTTCCGGCACCAATTGAAAAAGTTAAATACGAATTTATAGCTACTGCTACATGTACTCCATCAAGTGTTGCTCGAACAGCAGATCGACTTTCAGATAAAAGTTCAACTTTTACTCTAAATCCTTGAACCGAGATGATATGGCCTACAATGCGAGGGTTTTGCATTTTTATTCCGGATCATTCTTTGATCTTTTGTTTGCCTCTTCAATCTGTTTTTCAAATCGACGCAAACGTAAAAAATCGTCCAACCATTTTACGTTTGGCATGATCGTTCGAGAAAAATCATCAAAGGTTGCAATAGTAAATGGAAAATTCTGCTGGGTTTCTTGAGTAGCGGTAAGAATAAAAGTTCGTTTTCCCATATCTTTATAGCGCAAAATACGTTTAATTACAGAACTGTCAGGATTAGGTTCGACTACAAGCATTATTAACGAAGGATTTGTTAGCGCTGCTTCGATGATTTGGTTTATATGTTCATCGCCAAATCCATATCCTAAAATCAGTAAAAAAGTCTGAGGAATACTTAGTCGTAATTGTAGTGACCGAAAAAGATGGGCATATGGCATAGCCAAAGTTTGGCTGAATTTATTCGCTGTCGGTAAAATTCCAATTGTGTCAGCTTGTAATCGTTCCTCAATAAACTTCGCTTTTTTTTCTGGTGATTTTCCAGCAAACTTTTTATAAGCATGTAAATTAGGATGACGAGCTCGTATTGAACCTTCATGATTTTTCCAATGGATTGATCCATGAAGTTTATAGAAATGTAGAAATTTATCGAAGCGTCTTACACGCCCTTCGGCAATTTCACCTGGATAGTATATGTCTAGACCATAGACAGCTGGATCAAAACGCGCTTCTGCTCTGCCGGTAAATCCGTCTGAATATTGAATTCCCAATACTTCCAAAGCCTGCTCGAAAAGGGTGTCGTAGTTGAGTGTAAAAAGATGAGGTCTACTCAGATTACTATCTCGAGCCACTAATTTAGAAAGAAAAGCAATTTGAGGAGCTAACTTACTTTTGTCGTCTATTTCAGGAAGGCTCAAGGCACATTCAGAAAAAATAGATTTACTTGTGAATGCGATAAACCATTCAAGATCCTCTTTTGTGGGGGCATCTCCATGCTTCCAGCTAAATTCTGAAAAAGGGGAATATTGATTGTCAGCTAAGTATAGAGCATTTACCATGTAAGAAAGCCATTGTTCAAAGCCAGACTGAGCCCACTCAAAACGTTCGTTCTTTCTTTTTAATCTCTCAGTAACTATTGGTTTTAATGTAGTGGGTAGTCTTGCAGAAGCTTGGAGACTTTCGAGCACTGATTTTTCTAGATCATTTACGGTTTTTCCTCCGACTGAAACTGAGCATCCTGCACCGGTCAAGACAACTACATTTTCCATTCTTAACCAATCCGCAATGAGGGCTTGAAGCCGTTGGCGTGAGTCATTGAGAGCAAGGCCCTTCAGAATTTCGCCATCCCCTCCCGCTTCCGCATCTCCAACTAACTGATACTTAGGAGTTACTTCTGTGGTGACTATTTGACAGGATTCTGTGGGGCTTGGGCCTGTTTTCATTAAACTCTCAGCCATTTGGTTGGTTCATCGCCTCATTTAGTATTTTGCTTATGCTGGTGGCCTTTAAGCGGGTTGTGACTGTAGGATTCTCAATGTTCTCACACTAGCAGTTGCTTTGCTTATAAGTATTTTACTACGGCGTTTTTGCTGTTCTTAACTTGACACCTCACATATTGAAGTAACCCTGCCTTCGCGGACTGCACAAGATGGTGTGAGGAAGAAGGAGGTCTTGGATTGGCGCAGGAGCCAGAGAACGACTAGCAGTTTCAGGAAGCAAAATTTGAATAGTTCTATACCAAGTTTTGTGAACATGGTGGGGGTATCAAACCTGGATTTGAAACCCGAAAAATTCACCCTCTCCAAATAAGGGGTTTTCTAGAGGACTGCGAAGCGCGGAGTCTTCTGCTCTTTAGAGACTGAGCCCCTAACAGAGACCAAATGACCGCACGTTGAATGGAGATAGTCCTCGTCCCTCAGTCCTCTGCAAATTCCTCACCATCACCGCGAACCAATAAAAACAGCCTACTTTTCTACTCTACGTCTCCCACAACGCAATTCGGGGAGCTACCGCCTCCCCGTGCCTGAGACTTTTTCCGGTCTGTATTTCGTGGACGAAACAGGACTCGAACCTGTGACCCCTGCCGTGTGAAGGCAGTGCTCTACCAACTGAGCTATTCGTCCTTACGGCCAGGATTATAGACATCGGGCGGGCAATGCAAAGCTTTAGCGGGGACGCGGGGTTCCGCTGTTGTTGTTCCCTGGCGGGCCCTGGCCTACACTCAGGGCCGGGGGAAAAATATGGCCATCCTGCTTGAACTTTTCGAGGAAAACATCAGCAAGTTTCTGTCCAGCCTTGGGCTGGCGACGCGCGAGGACGTGGAGATCATCGAGGACCGTCTGGGGCGTATGGAAGAACGGCTGACCGATGTGAAGACGGAGTACAAGAAGGCGGGTGTGGGACCTGCTGCCGCCAAGAAGGCAGCGCCGACGCGGGATATTTCCTCCGCGACCAAGGCCCGCAAGCCAAAAGCGCAGCCGAAACCGAAAGCCAAGGCCACCACCAAAACCGCAACTAAAACTGCCACGAAGACCAAAGCCAGCCGGGCATGAAAAAGCCGCCCATGGAGGCCGCCGAGGTCCTTCGCCTTGCCAACCGCCGGAAAGCGCCGGGTCTGATCCTTGTGCTGAGCGGGCCGAGCGGGGTGGGGAAGGGGACGCTGATCCGCATGATCGCGCGGGACATCCCGGATCTGGTCTATGCGCCGAGTTATACGACGCGGCCCCGCCGCCGGGCCAACGTCAGCGAGAAAAAGTACTTCTACGTCAGCCCAGAGCGCTTTAAGGAGCTGAAAAAGGAAGGAAAACTATTGGAAAGCGCCGAAATTTACGGCAATTGGTACGGGCTGAGCAAAGATCACGTCCTTAAGGCAGAGGCGCAGGGCAAGGTGGTGATCCTGGAAGTGGACGTCCAGGGGGCGGCAACCCTCAAAAAACAAGGGCTTCAGGGCTGCTACTGCTTTATCTTGCCCCCGAGCCACAAGGAACTTGAGCGGCGGCTTAAGCTTCGAGCCACCGAGGACCCCGCGAGCCTCCAGGCCCGCATAAAGAACATGAACTTTGAAATCGCCCAGGCAATTCACTATGATTTTTGGCTTGTCAATGAGGAGCCCGGCCAGGCGGCCGAAGACCTCAAGGCACTCGTCCGGGCCAACCGCCTGCGGGCGCCGGGCAAAAAGTAAGTCAAGGAACAGGAAAGCGGAGGCCCCCATGCTCGAACCAAACGTCGAGGAACTGACCAACAGGATTGATAACAAGTACATCCTTTGCAACGTGGCCGCGGCGCGCGCCAAGCAACTTGTGCAGCCCGTCGGCATCGAAAGCGTTCTGGAAGACGAGCAGGAAGAGCATCCCCTTACCGCCTCCCTCAAAGAGATCGCCATGGGCGTCATTGGCTACGTTGCGATGGACACCACAGTGACCAAGGAAGACGAAGTCAGCGCCCAGGTCAAGGCCGAGGTGGACTCCACCGTGGACAAGGCCGACGACAAGGACATCATCGAGTAACTTGGACCTGCCACCGGACGTGACCTGCTGCCATTGCGGGGCACTCGCGGCACTGGAAAAGCGCCAGGACCAGGGAGTGATGATGACCGAGGACGGCAGGGAAGTGGACAACCCCCTTTCCATGGGCGAGTACCGCTGTCCCCAGGGCCACCTCACGCAGGCCATCTACTACCACGAGGAAGCCGAACTGCGTGTGCAGGAAGATCCCGAGTTCATCATTTTTTAATCAGGCACCCGCACCCTCACCGAACCAGGAGCAACAGTGAGCACCAAAAAACCAACTAGCAAAAAGTCACCCCGTCTGCCCGGCACCGAAGGCCGCCAGCTCGTCTTCGGCTTCCCCAAGGGTAGCCTGCAGGACGCCACGGCCAAGCTGTTCGAGCGCGCGGGCTACAAGGTCAGCATCTCCAGCCGCAGTTACTTTCCCAGCATCGACGACGCCGAGATCAAGCTGATGCTGATCCGCGCGCAAGAGATTCCGCGCTACCTGGACATCGGCTTGCTGGACGCAGGGCTCACGGGCCTGGACTGGATTCATGAGCAGAACGCGAAGCTGGAACACCTCGCGCCGTTGCAGTACAGCAAAGTCAGCAGCAACACCGTGCGCTGGGTGCTGTGCGTGCCCAACGACAGCCCGGTGAAGTCGGTCAAGGACCTGCAGGGCAAGCGCATTGCCACGGAGCTCGTGGGCGTGACGAAAAAGTATCTGAAGAAGCACGGCGTGAAGGCCGAGGTGGAATTCAGTTGGGGCGCGACGGAAGTGAAGACGCCGCACCTGGTGGACGCCATCGTGGAGCTGACCGAGACCGGCAGCAGCCTGCGGGCCAACAACCTGCGCATCGTAGACACGGTGCAAGAGAGCGTGACCCAGTTCGTCATGAACAAGGACGCCGCCGCCGACCCATGGAAGCGCAAGAAGGCCGACCGGATTCTCATGCTGCTCCAAGGCGCGCTCCGCGCCCAGGAGCTCGTGGGCATCAAGATGAACCTGCAATACAAGGACCTGGAGAAGATCAGCAAGATCCTGCCGGGCATGCGGCGCCCCACCATCAGCCCCCTGACGGAGGAGGGCTGGATCGCCATGGAAGTCATCGCCAAGGAAAGCGACGTTAAGGACGTCCTGCCCCGTCTGAAAGAGGCCGGGGCCGAAGGCATCATTGAATACCCGTTAAACAAGGTCATCGAATAGACTGGAGCGGTGAGCACCAAACCCGCTAAGCCCCATTACGCCTTTAATCTGACCGACGAGGAAGGCGAGAAGGGACGGCTCAGGCGGATCGAAGCGCTTTTTGACGGGCACTCCACCTGCATGCTCAGCCGGGGTTTACCCGCGGAGCACCTGCTGGAAGTCGGTCCCGGCGCGGGGTCCTTGCTGCACTGGGCCAAGGAAAAGGGAATCCGCGTGTCGGCGCTGGATATCAATCCACGGTTCATCCATGAGTTTGAGTTTCCGGGTGTGCGGGTTCATACGGGGGACATGAGCACTTATGACTTCGGTGACGAGACCTTCGACCTGATCCATGCACGTTTTGTGTTCATGCACGTGGCCAAACCAGAAGACGCCTTGCTCAATCTGAAAAAAGCGCTGCGTCCCGGCGGGCATGTGGTGTTGGAAGACGGCGACTTTCAGATCTCCCGTTCCTTGGCAGGGCCTGAGCACTTGCGTCAGGCGGCGGACAAGGTTTTCGAGGCCACCCGCAAGGGCCACAAATTCATGGGCAAGTCGTCGGAAACGGGTAGCGTGCTTCCCATTCTGGGCAAAGCGTGCGGCTTCACCGTCAAAGACTTCAGCTCCTGGAACATGATCGGCCCGGGCGGCGGCAACCTGGCGGCGATGATGGCCGAGAGTGTCTCCGCGGTTGCCGAGAGTTTGCTGCGCGCGGGCATAGTCAGCGAAGACGACCTGACCCATTACCAGACTTTTACCGAGGACCCGGATTGTTGGGCGCTCTACTACGGCTACGGTCAGGTCTTGTTGGAAAAAGCGGACTGAACTAGCCTGCGCCGGTGCCGGAGTCCGTTCGTATCGTCGTCCATACCATGGTGCCCATCACGCTCGTGGTGGTGCTGGGCATGGTGTGGGGGCGGCTGCGCAAGGCGGAGAGCAAGACCCTTGCCGACGTGAACCTGTATCTCGGCGTGCCTTGTCTGCTGTTCACCTCGCTGGTCAGTCACCCACCCGCGCCGGGCCTCATCCTCCAGGTAGCGGGCATCATGGCCATCGTTTTCAGCAGCCTGTACGCGTTGTGCAAGGTCACGGGACTGACAAAGCGCACACCGGTGCAGGTGCTAGCCGTGATGTTTCCCAACGCGGGCAACCTGGGCATCCCCGTGGCGCTGCTGGCTTTCGGTCCGGAGGCACGGGCCATCTCCATCGTCTTTTTCTCCATCAACAGCATGCTCCACTTCACCTGGGGCTTTCATCTGGCGGGCATGAAGGTCAACATCCGCAATTTTCTGTCGCTGCCGCTCATCTATGCCGTTGCCCTGGGACTCACGCTTGGCTACATGGGCCTCGCCCTGCCGCCCATGGTGATGGAGGCGGTCAAGATGACGGGAGACATCGCCATCCCGCTCATGCTCATCACGCTGGGCATGCATCTGGTGGTGAATCGTCCCATGCGTTGGGGGCCGCCGGTCATGGCCAGCCTCATTCTTGTCTTCGGCGGTCTGGCCGCTGCCTTTGTCGCCGCCCGCGTTATTGGCGCAACCGGGAACTTGTTCAAGGTCGCGCTGGTGTATGGCGCGTTGCCCAGCGCTGTGTTCAACGTGTCCGTAGCGGAATGGGCGGGCGCCGACGCGGAAGGCGTGGCTCAGACGGTGGTGCTTTCCACGCTGATCAGCGCCGTTTTGCTTTGCGTGTTGCTTGCGGTTTTGGCCTGAAACCATTCACCTGTACCTATGTGGCACAATCAGGAATGGAATGGAAATAAGGGATTACAACGGTGAAGGCCGATGGAGCAAAGATGCCTTGCTCGCGAGATATCAAGATCATGTCAAGCGATTTCACGTCAAAAATCCTTTGACCTTGGTGCCAGAAGAACATTCAAAAGGAAGTGTGCTCTGGGTTTATCCCATCATGCTCCAAATTATCCAAGGGATGAAACTGGCTGATCAAGCGTGTTTGGAAATCGGCGTGGAATTTGTGGAGGAAGACCAAAAAATGCCGTTTGGCCGCATCTTGAAATCGAATAGCGCACGCGAACTCAGGCGGGCGAAGTTAAATCCAGGACAGGTGATCCGCCTTCGAAAAAGAATCATGGACATGCTTATTTCAGGAAATACACCCAGGGAATACAAGGAGTACGCGAAGTTGCTGCGTAAGATCGGTATGGGAGAGGAAAAGGAACGCCTGAACCAGTGTGACCGTGGGAACCCACATGTCGCCCGGTGGCATGACTATTTCAGCCGCTACGCCTAATTGTCATAAGCTGGAGAAAGCGGTTGATCCTGGCACGACGGTAAACGGTTTCGTCTGAACCGATAAATCCGCCGGCGCGAAATTGCCGTCCAGCAGAAAGGCGCGGACGAACGCGCCGTTCAGGGGAGCCTTCCCCCGGTTGGCCAGACCGACCTGGGCGATGTCGGCCTTCTTCACGCCCCAAGGGAGCTTGACCACCACGCGGTATTCGCCGCCGCCGCAGGTGGGGCGGAAGTTGCCGGGGTTGGCGAAGGAGCCCTGGGCCCAGTCGTTCTTGAAGGTGCGGGGATCGGTCTTGAGTTTCACTTCCACGGCAGCCGAACTGCTGTCGCCGCCGGTGCAGGTGAAGTCGGCGTAGAGGTACTGCCGGGCGTCGCCCACGGCGGCGTCTTTTACAGCCGTATCGGCCTTGGCCTTGGGTTTGCCCTGGCCGTCTTTTTCCCGCAGGACTTCCTCATTCACGATGCGGGTGAACCAGGGCATGACATCCATGGCGCGCTCGCGGACGCCGGGCGGAAGCGGGATTGGGACATAGCTGAGTACGACAGGATGGGCGCCGTCGTCGGGACAGAACAGGCCGTTGTCCGTGCAGACGGAAAGGGCCGGGCGGCCCCAACGTTTGGGTCCGCTGAAGGCCTTGTCCAGGTGGCCCGGTGATTGATAGGTGAGAACGCCGTTGACGGTCCATAGGGCGCTTTCAATGTCGGCGAGGCGGGCGTAGATGCCCATGAGCATGGTGGGGAACCGGCCCGTGCCGCCGTCTTCATTGGTGAAGTAGACGGTGTATTTCAGTTCCTTTTCCTGGGCGTAACCCATGAAGGCCGGGTAGTCGGTGGACAGGCGGGACGTGGAAATGGTCAGTACGGGACTGCTGGCGTAGAAGCGGTTTTTCGCTGGATCGGTGTTGGTTTCCAGCGCGGCGCTTTCCAGGATTACGGCGCCTTTGTTGCGGCTTAGCGCGGTGTCCAGCGTGAAAGTCAGCGTCAGCGGGCCGGGCTTGCCGTTACTGAGCAGGACCTTGTAGGTCATGGGTTCCTTGTCCATGACCACGACGTGACTGTGGAAGGTTTTGCCGAGGGAGAGCGCGAGGACGGCGCTTTCTTCGTTGGGGGTGCCCCATCCACCCTGGGCGAGACGGGCCTTCAGGTTAAGGATGGCCCAGCCGGGTTTGGTGAGCTTCAGGGAGAGTTGTTTTTGGGGGGAGGTGGAGGTGAGGGTGGCGAGGGTGGCTTTGGCTGAGTGAGTGGTGAAAAGGAGTAAGAGAAGTAAGGAAAAAGTTGTTAAAAGGCCCCTCACCCTAGCCCTCTCCCCAGAGGGGAGAGGGGACCTGAAGGAGAGGAGAGGTGTGCTTTGTTTCATCTCAGCCGGCGATGAGCGCGGCGATGTCGCTGCTGGCCTGGTAGCCCGCGAGGAGGGAGCGCAGGTGAACGAGGTGGCGCTTGACGTGGTTGGGCGTCAGCAGCATCAGGTTGCGCTCGCGGCGCACGTCTTCTGGCAGATCTTTGAGCAGGCCCAGGGTTTCGTCGGGGCCGCCGATCTTTTCCAGCTTCTCCTCGTAAATGCGGTGCACCATATCGGCCCACGTGCCGCCGCTTTGCTCCACGCGGCGCAGGACGGCCTGGGCTTTCTGGTAGCGGTCCTCGATGTGCTTGTCATCCACGGGCCGCTCGAAGCTGCGCACGCCCGCGAGGGTGACGCCGAAGGTCTTGGCCCAGCCGCGGGTGCGAGTGATGTCTTCCATGTGCAGGTAGGCGCCGTGGCTGAGGTGTTTGGTATGACCGGCCCAGCCCATCATGGCCGTTTCGCTCATGCAGGCGTAGGCCAGGGGGGTATAGCCGTAACCGTAGTTCCAGCCGAAGTGCTCGATGTTGGGGATGCGCAGCACGCCGCCATCCATGACCAGCACGTCGGGCCGCAGTTCCGCCACGCGCTTGCTGACGTCCTGGGGACGGGCGACGTCGACGACGACGCAGCCGGGCCGCAGGTGGTGGGGCTCGATGATGGTGCCCACGTCGCTGGAGGCGCTGATGATGATGTCCTGCTCCGCCAGCAGGTTGTAGTTCACGGTGATGTTCACGAAGGGATGGAAGCCGGGGTTGGCCGTCGCGCGGCTATCGAAGAGCCGGTAAAGCTGGCGGCCGATTTCCGTGCGGGTTTTCACGGTGCGCTCGGCGCCGTAGAGCATCTCCCGAACCTGCGGGTCCTCGAACAAGGCCAGCGCAAGGCCCTTCAGCGTGGCCGCGTCCACTTTGTTCTCGCCGCCTGCTTCTTCCACCGCGTGGTCGAGCGTGGCCACGGCGTCCTCGTAGATTTGAAAGGCCAGTTCCTCCAGCTTTGGTTTGACCTCGCTGTCGAAATCCTTCTTTGGGTTGCCAATGATGGTGACGTGGGGCACGTCCTGGGAAATTAGCCGCGCCGCCAGCCTGCCGATGTTGCCCGAGGCGGCCACCACTGCGGCCTTGGCGGTCTTCAGGTCGATGTGCATCTTCCGGGCGCCTTCCGCCGCGCCCTGAATGCTGGTGGCGACGGTGAAGCTGTTGCCGCTGGTGACGGCCATGCCGTAGTTACTCAGGAACAGGCACTGGTTGGACACGATGCTGGTATAGGCCCCGCAGCCGAGAATCTCGGCGCCCCAGTCGCGGAACTTGATCAAGCCCGGCAGGAGCTTGGTTTTGGTGATCTTCTCCATGGCGTAAAGGGCGGCGTCCTTTTGAAGGTTTTTGGCCCCGTTGGGATCGGGCAGGCCCCGTCCCAGCACCAGCGCGGCGTATTCCTCGCCGTAGCTTTGCAGCTTCTCCATGAAGCCCCCGGCGGTTTCGGGGATGACGATGTAGCGGTACAGAATCTCTTCGCCGGAATTGGCGTGGAAGAGCAGGGTATTGGTGGAGAATGGTTCCAGGACCGATTCGATCCGTTCCCACAAGCGGTTGATCTCAGGCGCTTCCTTGGTGACGGGGTTTTCCGCGACGTCGAACAGTGCCATGGCGGGATCGAACTCGCCGAAGTTGCGGGGGTCCAGGGGGTGGACAAAAAACCCGACCTTCCGCAGGCCTTCGATGTCTTCCACGTTGGGCCGGTTTTTGCCGGGGATGAGGAAGTCCTCGATCTCGTCGAAGGACCGCCGCTCGGCCTTGCGCACCATGTGGCGCGTGAGTTCGTACAGGTTGTTGCGGCGCACCACGCCCAAGGTCTGGCGCAGGCCGTCAACGACCGAGCGCAATTCCTCTTCCGTGACGGTCAAGGGCGCTTGAAGCCGCAACACCTTGCTGTTGCTCAGGGTAGGGGCGACGCGCACGTGGCAAACGTTCAACAGGTAGCTGGCCACCATGGCGCTCAGGTTGCCCTGGCCCGCCAGTTCCTTCAGCAGGCTGTCGTTGAACTCCTTGAGCGTGCCGAACTCGACGCCGACCATCAGGCCTTCGCCGCGTACGCCGGTGATGATGCCCTCGCCTTTATAGTCCAGGCCTTTCGCCTTGAAACTCGCGACGATTTCCTGGTGTAGTTCTTCTTGCAGTTCTCTCAAAAGCTGGCGGAAAAGCTCGCCCTTGCGGCGGACCTCCTCCAGGAACTTGCCGCCGTTCTCCTTGTCTTCCAGGATGTCCAGGACCTTCATGGAGATGGCGCTGGCGCGGTGACTGCCGGAGAACGTGCTGGTATGAATGATGCCGAAATGCTCGTCCCAGCAGTCTTCGTGCACCACGAGCGCCGCAGTGGGGAACTCGCCGCCGCCCAGGGCCTTGGCCAGGGTCATCATGTCCCAGGTCAGTCCCTCGAAGCGTTGGTGGGCAAACAGCAGGCCCGTGCGGCCAAGGCCGGTCTGGACTTCGTCGAGGACAAAAAGGATGCCGCTTTCCTGGCAGAGTTTGCGGGCTGCCAGCACGTAAGCGCTGTCCAGGGGATTGATGCCGCCCTCGCCCTGAATGGGTTCCACGATGAAGGCCGCGATGGCCTGGCCCGCCAGTTCCTGAAGGTCGGCCGTGCTTTTCTCCAGGTTGTAGAGGTTGAAGGGAAGGGAGTGGGCAGCGGCGTGTTGGGCCACCTGTTTGCGCGTTTCCTCGTCGTGGATGCTGGCGCCGCCGACGCCGCCCAAAATGTCCAGCACCTTCTTCGCCGCCACGCCCTGGTTGTGCAGATGAATGCGGGTTTTGAGGGCGTCCAGGTCGTTGGCGGGAACGTAGTCATGGCCCTGTACGGGCGAATAGCCGGTGACCTGGAATTTCTCCTGGCCCGTGGCCGAGAGGCTGGACAAGGTTTTGCCGTGAAAGCTGGCTTGCAAGGACAGGACCGTGAGATGGCCAGTTTTCAGCCTCGCCAGTTTCAGCGCCGCTTCCACTGCCTCGGCGCCTGAGTTGGCGAAGACGGTGTGGTAAACGGGGGGCCGGTGAGAGAGGTCGTCCAGGTAGTCCTGCATGCCTTTCTTGGGGCGGATCTCGCCGCGAAAGTAGGGCTTGGGCGTTTGGGGGCAGAGGGCCGACAAGCGCCGCGCGAGTTTCTCCGCCAGGGGGTTTACCGTGCCCGTGGTGAAACCGGGATAGGCCTGGAATTCCTCGGAGCGGGTGAGTTCCCGAAGCGCGGGATGATTGTGGCCGAAGGGGAGCGAGCCGTAGCCGCTCACCATGTCCAGAATCTTCTCGCCTTCCTCCGTGTAGAGCCAGGAGCCTTCTCCCCGAACGTACTCTTTATCCAGTGAAAGAATGCGGAGCAGGTTGTTGATGGTGGGATTGCTGAAAAAAATCCCGGCCTCTTGAGCCTGCGCCTGCGGCATCGTTGCCTGAGCGGTCTTCATGGGCTTCCTCCTTAAGGAAGGCGTGTTAAACGTTTGTTCTCTAATTTTACCGGGTTACAAGACGGTGAACCAGCAAGACCACCGAACCCAGGCACACCAGAATGATGTTTTGGCTCCATGCCAGCAAGGGGATGGCGTTTTCGCCGAGAAGGGGTTCCAGCGCGCCTTTGTTGGCCAGGCTGCGGGCGACGGCCATGACGCCCCAGTAGAAGCTCACCATGAATACAGCCAGCACGCCGTTGACCAGTTGTTCCTGGCGTCCCAGGCGGTAGCCCAGCGGCACGGTGAACAAGACGATCACCACGCAACTAAAGGGGAAGCTGTAGCGCAGGAAGTATTCCGTCAGGAGTTCCCTCACCTCCAGGCCGCTCTGGCGTTTGAAGCGGATCTGCTGGCGCAGTTCTGGCAGCGTGAGGAGGGTAGGGTCCAGGCGCGTGGTGCGCAGGCTGCCCACGGGACGGCCCACGAAGATGGTCCGGTCCACGGTTTTGAGGGACTGGGTGAGTGCATCGCCGTACTTGTCCGCCGCGGCGCCCTGATGGAGCGTGATGGACTGGGAGGTCCAGGTGGCGGTGGGCGCGCTCATCAGGCTGGTCAGGCGGCTGCCGTCGCGGCGCAGTACCAGAACGTGGTCCAGCATGCCGGTTTCCAGGTCCACCAACTTGGCGTAGAACAGGCGGTCCTTGTCCACGCGGAAGACGGCGTCGTTGACGGTGCGCTCCTCGCCCTCACCCTGGACGTAGACCTTCTTCAGGTTCATATAGGCGGCCTGGTAGGGAATGGCGTAGGTCTCCCGGAACCACCAGATCAGGCCCATGACCAGACAGGCCAGGAACATGTAGGGCACCAGCGTGCGCGCGGGCGAGATGCCCGCCCAGAACATGGTGGGGCTTTCGAGCTCGCGGCTCAGGCGGCCGGTGGCCAGGAAGACGGCGAAGAGCAGGGCGCCGGGCGTGCTCTCCAGCGCCAGGCGGGGCAACTGGGTCAGGAACAGGCGCCACACCACGTCCTTGGCCAGCTTCACGGTGTAGAGGTAGTCGAAGATCTCATAGATCACGCGGCTGGAAATGAGCACGAAGACGAAGGTCACCAGCCCGGCCCAAAACAGCCAGAAGGCCTCCCGCAGCAGATAACGATCCAGGATTCTGGGCATGTCTTTACAGGTACGACAGCGCCCGCACGAAGCGGCTCAAGGTACCGAAACTGTGCATGTCAAAACCATGCAGGGCGAGCACTTCGCGGTGGCGGGCGTTCTTCAGGCGCCAGATCTGGCCTTGCACCTTCACGACGGTCAGGTCGTTGTCCTTCTCCAGGATGTCTTCTTTGCCTACCAGGAAGAAGTCGGGGCCAGACAGCTCCTGCACGTCCACCATGGTCTCCAGGTAGGCGCCCTCGGCGATGCTGGCGAAGGGATGGAAGGTAGCGTCAATTTTTTCCTGCGTCAGGCCGTGGTCGCGTTTGAGGAACATCACCACCAGTTGGTGGTTGCGGAAGTAGCGGATGCCCGTGTGTTTGTTGTAGAAGCGGTCGTAGAGGGTCAGGGCTTCTTCCGCCGTGTCCACCACGTCCACCAGGTACTGGTCCGTCTCGCTGATGACGCCCTCGCGGATCATCAGCTTTTGCATGGGGCCCCACAGCTCGTTCCAGAAGGGATTACCCACCAGCACGATGGGGCGCAGTGCCAGCTTGCCGGTCTGCACCAGGGTCAGGAACTCGAAGGTCTCGTCCATGGTGCCGAAGCCGCCGGGCAGGCAGAACAGCGCCATGCCGAAACGGGCGAAGACATACTTGCGCGCGAAGAAGTAGTGGAAGTTCAGCAGCTTGCCCTTGGGCGGGGGCGGCGTGCGCCCCGGTGTCGTTTGGCGCAACGTGGCGAGGGCGGCGTTGGCGTTTTGCTCAAAGGGCAGGGTGATGTTGAGGCCGGTCACAAAGCGCGCGGGGTCCAGCCCCGCTTCGATGCAGGCTTCCAGGCCGGCGATGTTGCCTGCTTCCATGACGCCGGGGCCTCCGCCGGTAATGACGCCCACTTCGCGCTTCACCAGGCCCTTGGCCAGGTCCTCGGCCAGCGTGTAATAGGGGTTCCCCGGCTTGAAGCGCGCGCTGCCGAAGATGAGCGCGTGGCGCGCCCGGCCGTACTGCAGCATTTTCAGGATGGCGTAGGACAACTCCGTGGAGGCCCGGTTGATGCGCGCGAGATCGTGATCGCTTTGGTCCCAGAACTGCACCAACTCGTCCCGCATGTGGGACGTGAAGTACGAGGTCGGATTCCAGTGTTCGCTCATGTTGAAGTGATAGGCCGGGCGTTCCGCCTGGCAAGGTCAGGGATTAGCGGGTCAGTGCCTTGCGGCGCGTCAACTCGCCGCCTTCTGTTTGGCGTGCTCCACGGCCATGAACTCGCGCACGACGTGAACCGACACGTTGCCGGGGAAGGTCAGGTCCTCGCCAATCTTTTTGGCCAGTTGTTGCGCCAGCTCAGGCATGTCGTCGTCCTTGATGCGGTAGGGGTTCACATGGGCGCGCACCTCGCGCCCGGCGCTGGCCACGTAGCCGCGCTCTACTTCCTTGAAGCCCGCCAGCACGGCCCGCAGGCCCTCGATGCGCTCGAAGTAGTTGTCCTTGGTTTCGTAGCGCGCGCCGGGGCGTGAAGCGCTGATGGCGTCGCCGATCTGCACGGCCACGGCTTCCAGGGAGCGGGGTTCTTCCTCGAAGTGGTGATAGGCCACGGCGTTGACGACGACGTCGGGCTCGTGGAAGGCGCGGGTCAGATCCTGGCCCACTTCCACGTGGCTCTTGCTCAGTTCCACGTTGATGCTCTTGCCCACGTCGTGAAGCAACCCGGCGCGGCGCGCCATGTGGGCGTCCAGGCCAAGCTCTGCGCAGATGGCGCCCGCCATCATGGCCACCTCGATGGTGTGGCCAAGGGCGTTCTGGCCGAAGCTGGTGCGGTACTTCAGCTTGCCGACGTAGCGCAGCAGTTCACGGTTCACGCCGCGTACGCGGATGAAGTCCATGGCCTTCTTGCCTTCCTCGTACAGGCCGCGCTCGAAGTATTCGGTTGCTTCCTCTTGAAGGCGCAAGACGATGTCCCGGTCTACCTTCCGTTCTTCGCCAAGGCCCGCGAGGGTCAGCCGGGCGATCTCGCTGGCCACCAGGTCCTGGCCCTGGATGCTCAACTCGCGGCCGTTGTCGAAGGACGTCACGCGCACGCCCAGCAAGGTCTCTACCAGACCGACAATGCGGCCCTCCTGATCCTGTACCAGACGCTGCCACGCCTTCTTGCTCAGCGGCAAACCGATGGCGCCGCTTAGCGTGTACTTGTGGCGCGGCATGCAGGGAATGGAGATGTGGGCGATGTTCTTGCCCCCGGCCACCTGCGCCGCGTCCACTTCCTGGACCTTGTCGCGGATTTCCTGGGCGACTTCCTCCAGCAACAGCGCCTCGGTCTTGTCCAGCTCCGCGTCCAGCAGTTCCTGGGCGCCGATGTGGGCCTGCTCTTCCAGCCGCTGGAACATGACGTCGCGAACGGCGCGCAGTTCCTTTCGGCGTTGAAAGAATTCCCGCTCCCGCGCCTTGTATTCCTGGAAGCCGTCCTTTTGCAGTACCTCGCGCTCGTTCAAGCGCTCATCCATGATGCTGGTCTGCGCGGTGTAGTCGGCGATGGAGTTCTGAAGGTCCTGCTCCTCCAACTGCAACTCCTGCTCCAGGTCCAGCGTCAACTGGTTTTCGGCTTCCTTCACGTCGGACAATTCCATGGCGAACTGGCGCTTCAACAGTGACAGTGTTGGATCGGTGTCCGCCGCGAAGGCCGTTTCCTCGGTCTTGGAGATGCGGGCAGAAAGAAGACGTAAAACGCCAAACCCCGCCCCTGTTCCCAGGGCGAGGGCGCCCAGGGCGTAAGCAATCGCGATCGGTTCCATTTGGGTGAATTCTAGTGGAACCCGCTCCGAAAGTTGGAAAGGGGTGTTTTCACGACTCCGGGGTAGGTTGCGGAGGAAGGCCGAGTCGTTTCTTCTGCGTTTCAAATCCCAGTAAAAGGTCTCACGAGAGTTGAGGACCAGGAGGTTTGTAGGGTTCAACCTGACTGGCGCGAACTTCTGCCTGCGCCATCAGGATGTCTTTGAGGAAGACATAGGAAAGATCAGGGTTTTCCTCAGCGATTTTTCCTATCCGGGACCAGTACTCGATTTGCTTGGGAACGGAGCGGCAGGAGAGCGTCGCATGACGCTTTGCCTCGGTCACAAGGTCATCAGGGAGTTTGATGTTGGCGCTCATTTTTGAATTATCTTACTCCATTTTGGAGCATAAAACAGAAAAAAGGTCCAACTAGCCCAGCTCTCCTTTCTCAGCCAACCGTGCCGCTTTGCCCTGATAAACGTCCACACGGCTTTTCCCATGCTTTTCAATCATCAGAACAAACAAGCTACTTGTTTCCCTATTAAAGCGGTAAATCAGCCGCCAGTGACCTTTGACATCCGGCAAACGGGCCGAGTAGTAGCCCATGAGAGGTTTTCCCAACGGCTCCATGGAAAACTGGATCTCGATGGCCGGGTCTGGCTGCTTGACGAGTTGTTTGATAACCCTGGCGGCGGATTTTCCGAGTTCCCTGTTTTCGTACCGGTCAAACCATTTCTCAACCCTGTCGTGGGTGTGGAGTGTGTACATCAATTCCTGCGGGCGTCTCATTCAATCCTATTTGGAGGGAAGGTGAAGTATCCGTCAAGCGGTGTTAGTTGAGTAACGCTAACTTTTCAAAAAAACGCCTTGTTTTGTTGGCTGAAAATTTCCCCTTTAAATACTCCTGAATTTAGCGGGAAAAAGGCTCTTGCTACGGCTTTACGAAAGGATTCTGTTAATCCGTGCGATTGCTTTTGCTGGCGGCGTATTAAAACCACTGGTGGGATCGGCCCGGTCTTCCTCGATCGCAGCCCGGACGGACGGGTTTTCCCATAGCTGGCGGGAAAGCGCATCCGGATCGCCGGCTTCCTTGATTAGTTTTTCCAAAAGCAGATTTTTCTTCTTAAGCAAAAGGATTTCAGCTTGAAGTTTGCCGAGTGTTCGAGTGACTTCATGCAAAGTCATGGTTTTGGGTATCCGCGACGTGGCGGCGGCTTTCGAGGACGATTTCCGCCCCGTGGTTCGTTTAGGGGCTTTCGCGGTTTTGTCCAAGGGAAGCCTTGCACGCATGAAGATAGTGTATCAACGCATTTGGCGAGTCACCGGAAAGAGACTACTTCTCTACCCCTTAGAAAGGCCCTGCGCTAGACTTCGGCCTCCCGGCGTGAGTACACGCCTTCAGGAGGGTTTTATATGAAAAGAAGCAAAAGGCTGGACCGCGTTCCGCCGTACCTGTTCGCCGAAATCGACAAGTTGAAGGCGAAGGCCATCAAGGCGGGCAAGGACGTCATCAGCTTTGGCATCGGCGACCCCGACCTGCCGACGCCCGACCCGGTCATCGAGACCCTGGTCAAAGAGGCCCACAACTCCGCCAATCATCAGTACCCCAGCTATGAAGGCATGCTGGCCTTCCGCGAGGCAGTGGCCGAGTGGTATCTCCAGCGCTTTGGTGTGGTGGTGGACCCGGAGACGGAAGTCCTGACGCTCATCGGCAGCAAGGAAGGCATCGCCCACATCAACCTGGGTCTGGTGGACCCCGGCGACACCGTGCTGGTGCCGGACCCCGGCTACCCCGTTTATGAAGTCGGCGCCATCCTGGCGGGCGCGGAGCCCGTGCGCTTTCCCCTGAGCTGGGAGGACGACTACCGCCCCGACTTCAGCAAGATCCCGGCGGAGGCGGCGGACAAGGCCACCTTCATGTGGCTGAACTATCCCAACAACCCCACCAGCTCCATCGTGGACATCACGGCGCTGGAGGAGGCCGTGGCCTTCTGCAAGCAGCATGATCTGATCCTGCTGCATGACGCGGCTTACACCGAGGTCTATTTCGACGCGGACCACCGCCCCCTCAGCATCCTGGAGGTGGACGGCGCGAAGGACATCGCCGTGGAATTCCACTCCCTCAGCAAGACGGCCAACATGACCGGCTGGCGCATCGGCATGGCCTGCGGCAACGCCGAGGTCCTCAAGTGTCTGGGCACCATCAAAACGAACGTGGACAGCGGCGCCTTCCAGGCTGTTCAGCACGCGGGCATCACGGCCCTGCAACTGGGCGCCGATGTTTTAGGCGGGCTGCGGGACACGTACCGGCAACGCCGCGACCTCATGGGGAAATACCTCACGGAGATGGGCTTCAAATTTCACATGCCCAAGGCCACCTTCTACTTCTGGGTCAAAACGCCCGGTGGCATGAACAGCGCCGAATTCTGCAAGAAGGTGCTGGAGGAATGCGCCGTCATCGTCACGCCCGGCACCGGCTACGGCCCCGCGGGCGAGGGCTTCTTCCGCATGACCTTCACGCTGCCGGAGGCGCGCATCGCCGAGGGCATGGAGCGGCTGAAGAAGGCTGGCATTACTGGCGGTGTCTGATCCCGGCGCCATGTTCGCCGGGGCGCCCATCGGCGTCCTGGACAGCGGCGTGGGCGGTTTCACGTTGCTGGGCGAACTCATGCGCGATTTTCCCGGCGAGCGCTTTATTTACGTAGCCGACACGGCCAACTTTCCGCTGGGCGACAAGCCCGAGCGCCAGGTGCGCGAAAGCGGCCTGCGGCTGGTGGACTACCTGGTGCAGGCGGGCGCCAAGCTGGTGCTCGTGGCCTGCAATACCCTCTCCGGCCTGCTGCTGGACGAGGACGAGGACGGCCGTTCGCAGGTGAAGCACCTGCGGGTGCCCATCGTGGGCGTCATCAACTACGGCTGCCTCAGCGCGGCGCTGTACGTCACCAACAACTTCAAGCTCGGTCTCATGGCCACCACCCGCACGGTGGAAGGCGCCATGTATGAGCGTCACCTCAAACGCATTGATCCCTCGTTGAGTCTGAACAGCGTCAGTTGCAGCGAGCTCATTCCCCTCATCGAGTCGGGGCAACTGGGCAGTCCCAACACCCGTCTGGTGGTGGAGAAAATCGTCGAGCCGCTGATGGCGGAGGAAGTCGACACGATCATCCTCGGTTGCACCCATCTTCCGCTGGTGCGGGACATCATTCAGGAAGTGGTGGGCCATTCCGTCACGCTGGTGGACCCGGCCAAACGCACCGTTGCCATCGTCCGCAAGGAGCTGGCCGACAAGGGGCTTCTGGTGCGCGAGGAAGCGGAAGATTCACCCTCCGTCCGCTTCCTGACCACCGGGTCGGTGGAGGACTTCAACCAGCGGCTGGTCATGCTGGAGCGCGCGTTGCCCAAGGGCGCGAAGGCCGAGGCCCTGACCTTGCCGAAATGGACGTGAGATGAGCTGGTGGCTCTGGTGCATCGCTACGCTGGGCGGCATTCTGGCCGTGGTCCTGGTGGTGGCCTGGAGCTATTCCCGCAAGTTTCATGACGGCCTGGTGGCGCTGATGAAGAGCGCCCACGACGTGATGGAACGAAGCGCCGCTGTCGTCAACGCGGAGGTGTTTGGCGGGCCCATGGTGGATGGCGCCCGCATGCTGCGTTTGCAGGATCAGGCGTCCGCGCGCTCCGACCTCCGCGAGGCCGTGCGGCATACGCGCTTCGGCCTTTGGAAGACCATCGAAAAACACCTTGCCGCCCAGGTGGGCGAACTGACGGAAACCCAGCGGACGCTGCTGGAAAACGACGCGGGCCGCACCGTGGAGATCGCCCTGGGCCGGGCGTATTTCAGCGGTTTTCAACTGGGCCTCGTGTTTGCCATTGAAGGCTATTGGGGGCCCTTCGCGGCGGAGATCGGTCTGGCGCCGCCCCACAGCCGCAAGGAGGCCGATGAGCGTCTGGCCAAGCTAGACCGCTATCACCCCTGGGTTCGTCCCATGGTGCTGGAAGTAACCGCCGTCCTGGCCGATGAATCCTTAGTCATGCTCGCTGATCAAGTAGCCGCCCAGGCTGGAGAAACCTTGGACAAGGCCCGTTGGACCACTGCCAACGAAGCGCCTTTGAAGGAAGCGCTGACCGATGTCTGCCAGCAGGGCGTCCTTCACGGCGTGGCCAAGGGCCTCCTTCATGCCAGCGCGCCGGACACGCCACAGCCGCCCCCTTCCGTCACCAACGGACATCCCTGAGATGAGCTCGGCCAAGTTCCTGAGGCGTTGGCTGACCGAGGCCTTCCCCAGTCAAAAAAGCCTGGTGGCGTTGACCTGCGTGCTGTCTTTGATGGCGGCGGTGTTGTCCCTGGCCGTGAGTCTGGTGCCCTGGTTTTTACACGAATCGAGGAGTCACTTGCTTGGCTTCCTGGGTGTCGCGTTGCTGGCCCGTGCTTTCGTTTCGCTGATGCAGGACCGGTTGGCGGAAACACTGGCCTACAAAGCCATGGTGGTGCTGACGGAAAAAATCTGCCGGGGCTTCGTGGACGCGCCTTTTGAAGTCCGCCAGCGTTACGGACTCGCCGAGTTCCTGTTCCTCTTCAATCAGACGGCGCCAAAGCTGGAGCTCATCGCCAGGGAATTGCCCAAGGCGCTCTTTACGTCCGTGCCCACGGTGCTGGCGCTGCTGGTGGCCGGGTTGGTGCTCAAACCCGTTCTGGTGCTTGTCGTCGTGGCCCTGATGGCCCTGGCCGCGCCTGCTTATACGGCCATGAGCCGCAACCGCGCCAAGGCAGGGCGCCGCGTGCTGGACCTCAATATCCGCAGCCAGAAACGGCTGCGGGAACTGGGCGCCGCCGTCGGTCCGTTGTGGGGCCTGATGAGCCAGGACGCACTGAGGCGCGTGCTGGTGTCCCAGGACAACTATCTGCAGGCCCGCCGGGAAAATCACCACAAGATCAACGGCCTCATCTACGCCGGTGAATTCGGCATGGGCATTGGCTTGCTAGTGCTGCATTTCCTGGGCCTGCAGGGCGCACTGCTGATTTACGTCGTCGTGGGCGCCATGGTCTTCCACTTCGGTCTCACGGCCTTACGCCAAATGGGCCGCCTGCCCATCTCTCTGCGCGAACTGGAAGAGCAGGTGGAAAAGCTGAATGTGCTCTACGGCATCAAGCCGCCTGAGGGCAAGTGGGAGGGCACGGTCAGTCATCTGGCGCTGATCAATGCTGCCTATGCTTATCCCACGCAAGGGCAGGGCGAGGTGGAAGCGTTGAAGCAGGTCAGCCTCTCCGTTTCGCCCGGACGCCTGACGGTGATTACCGGAAAGAATGGCGCGGGTAAATCGACGCTACTGCGCCTGCTTTCCGCGCGCCTGACGGCAAAAGGCGGCGAGTTGCGGGTCAACGGCGCCGCGCTTTCCGGCGATCAGGCGCGGCTCCTGGCGTCCCAATTGATCTATCTGCCGCAGGATCTTGCCCTGCCTGAAATGAGCGTGGAGGAACATCTCGACAGCCTGGAAAATCCTCGCGCCATGTTGTTGGCCCGGACGCTCGGCCTGTTGCCGTTGCTGCAGCGCGCCGCTTCCGCCGACGCACCGGCGCTCAGCCGCGGTGAGCTGCAAAAGGTCATGGTGCTGAAGGCCTTGTTTCAAAAGGGCGAGGCGTATTTCCTCGATGAGTGGGACACGGCCATGGACGAGACCTCCAAACAGGCCCTCAGCCAGCACCTGCGTCTGATGGCAAAGGACCGGATTGTTGTTTGCGTCACCCACGACGAAAGCCTCATCGATCCGGAAGACCGGCGCTTTCGCATGGACGAAAGCGGTAATCTCACGGAGGGATGAGCGGCGGAAAAACCATCGTGACCGTGCGCGGGATGCCGGGCTTCTGGGAAGTGGCCGAGGACCTGGGCGACAAAGTGGTGGTGGTGCGGGGCCCGTTGCGGCTGGAGTTGAACAAGGACAGGATCGCCACCGCCGCGCAGGCGGAGGAGCCTCTGGTGCATTACAAGCCCGAGGTGTTCAACGCGCCCGTCGCCGAGACCCTGGACCTTCACGGCATGACCGTGGAGGAGGCCTTGAAGCACCTGGAAAGCTATCTGGATGATGCGAGGGCGGCAGGCCTGACCAAGGTGACGGTTATCCACGGTCACGGCTCGGGCAAGCTGAAAAAAGGCGTTTGCGACTGGCTCAAGGCGCGCAAGCTGAAATTCGAGGGCGGGCAACTCAGCCGCAAAGGCTTTGTCAGTCAACGGGTGTACCTTGCCTGAGAAATTACTGGTGCTGACCGGCCCCACGGCTTCGGGAAAAACCTGGGCTGCCGTGAAGCTGGCCGGGGAGCTGACGCTGGAAGCCATCAGCGCCGACTCGCGCCAGGTCTACCGGGGCTTGGATATCGGCACGGCCAAACCCTCGCCCCAGGAATTGGCGGCTTTGCCCCACCACCTCATCGGCATTCTCGATCCCGGCGAAACTTACAGCGCCGGTCAGTTCCTGAATGACGCCCTGGAGCTTGTTCCTGAAATCCGGAACAGGGGCGCTCGGCCTCTTCTTTTGGGGGGCACCGGCATGTATCTGAGAGGCTTTTTGCAGGGGTATCAGTTTGCCGGTTCACAGGGCGATCCCGCACTGCGTAAAACGCTATACGACCGTTATGACGCGGAGGGAAAAGACGTGCTCTACGGGGAGCTCTTGCGCCTGGACCCCGCTTATGCCGCCAAAATCCATCCCAATGACCGCCTGCGCGTCGTGCGTGGTCTGGAAGTGGTCTTGCTCACCGGCAAGGGGCTGGAAGAAGCGGGCCGGGAGCCGCCCATGCCCGTGCATGGCGTGGCCATCCTGCCGGACAAGGAAATCCTCGCGGAACGAATCGCGCGCCGCACGGAAGAATTGTTGGAAAATGGATGGATCGAGGAAACACGGAAATTACTGGACGAGGGCGTGGACGAAAATTCGCCCGGCATGCAGAGCATCGGCTATCCCGAGGTCCGTGCCCATCTGCGGGGCGATCTCACCTTGCGTCAGTTGATTCAGGCCGTCACCACGCGCACCCGCCAATACGCGCGCAAGCAGCGGCAACTCTTCAAAACGCTGCCGAATTTAACGGTGGTGAGCTCGCCCGAAGAAGCCGTCGAGGAGGTGTTGCGCCTTGTGGAACGATGAATGGCCGGGCCTTGGAACCATGTGGCTGTACGTCATCTCCCCCAGCTATCCCCAGGAGCGGGAAGTGCTGGACGGCGCGGCCAAAACCTTGCGGGAGAAATACGCGCTGACGCTTCAGGGCGTCGAGCGTCAGCCCCTGCCGGGGCAGAGTTTTTTGAATTCCTTGCCGGCCCGAATCGCCAGCGTCCGGCAGGCCCTGGAAGATCCCGCCCCCTCTCTCTTACTCGCGGCCCGTGGTGGTTTTGGGTCCTATGAAGTGGCGCTGGAACTGGATAAGTGGCTTGCCCGTAACCAGCCCGCCGCGATGAAAGCGCTCATGGGCTACAGCGACATCAGCGCTCTGCATTTGCTGTGGAAAAAACATGCCCTCGGCCCCAGTTTCATGGGCCCCCATAGCGGCGGTCTGGCCCGCGCCACCGACCCGCTCAGTCTCGCCGCCGTGGAAACATTGCTGAAGCCGGGGCTTCTCGAAATCACGCTGGAAGGCACGTGGCTTATCCCCATGAAGGAGCCTGTGACGGCCGTGGGAACCGGCGGCAATGTCACCGTGCTGGCCAGCACCCTCGGCGGTCCGCTCTGGCCGCCGTCCGACGAAAAACACGCGCTTTTTCTGGAGGATATCGACGAGGAGCCGTATCAACTGGACCGCTCCCTGCTGGCCCTTCAAGGCGCGGGAATTCTGAAACAAACCAGCCTTTTGGTGCTCGGCGATTTCAACAATTGCGTGAAACCCGAGGGCAAATACGGCCCGTCCTTCGAGGAAGTTTTCAACCACCGCCTCAAACCCCTCGGCATTCCCATTTTCAGCACGAAACATTTCGGTCATGGAGACCATCAGGGTCTTGTGCCGTTGGGTGTTCCGATGGAATTCACCGCCATGGTCGACGGTCTTTACATGCGTCAAAAAACCGGATAGCCGCGGACCGGATTAGCAGGTTATCTTCACACCCGGCGCGATAATTCCGTTTTGAACCGCTGTTCCCTCGCCAATCTTCGCGTCCTCAAACACGATGCTGTTTTCTACGCGCGCGCCCTTGCCAATCACCGTGTGTTCACCCACCGAGACGGGGCCTTTAATCCTGACGTCCGCTTCGATCCGGCAATGGGAGGCCAGATAGACGGGGCCGGTTAATTTCGCGCTGGGATGTACTACCGCGAAGGGACCGATGTGCTGGCCCGGTTTACGCTCCGGCAGGTCTGGATCTTCGCCCATTTTCCCAGACAGGATTTCTCCGTGGAGCCATAACAGGCGCTCCGGCGTGCCGGTATCGCAGAACTGGCCGGTAAAGGGCAGGGACTTGATGGGAATGCCGTTGGCGTAAAGCGCTTCCACGGTGTCGGGTGTCAGGTCCAGAGGCGTTTTTTCCAGCTTTCCAACCACGCTCCGCAAGACTTCGGTTGACCACAGGCTGACGCCCAGAAAGCCTGCTTTCAGGGGCTCTTTTCCGCCGCCGGGGCCGAGGCTCCTGACGCTGCTGATAAAGCGTTGATCGTCCAGACCCAACACCAGCGGCGCGTCCTGTTCCTTGTGTGTCGTGAGAAAGACCACAGGCGCGGGGGGATTCAGCAAGGCCTGGCGCAAGGCGATGGGCGTCTTGTCCAGGTAGGCGTCGGCGTTCATCACCAGCACCCAAGGACTGGTGAACCGGTCCAGCGCGTGGCGGATGCCGCCGATGGGGCCCAGCACGATGTCCTCGGGGCTCAGTTCCGGCGCGGGGCGGATTTCCGACATCGCCTCCACGGCGCGCGCCAACGCGGGCAGGTGGTAGTGGGCATTCACCACGATCTTCCGTGCGCCCAGTTCCGCCGCGCGTTCCACCGCCCGTGCCAGCAGGGTCTTGCCGAACAAGGGAATCAGTGGCTTGGCCAGGGTGTCGGTCAGTGGCGCCAGACGGCTGCCCGCGCCCGCCGCGAGGATCATGGCGTCGAAGGCTGGGCCGGAGGCGGCCACTTACGGCACCGCGCCGATGGGCTGATCGGAGTAGAGCAGGCTATAAACCTTGCGTGTCTCGGCCGGTTTGAGGCCCTGGCCGATAAAGGTGTCCTTCGGCAGCGATTTCACCGGCAGCTCATAAAAATCCTCATAGACGCCGAGCCGTAGCTCGAAGTGCAGGTGCATGTCCAGTGAACTACCCATGGCGCCGTTGCTGGTGCCGCTGTTACCCACAAAGGCCACCACCTGACCCTTTTTCACCAGCGTGCCCGGCTTCAGCGTGGCCACGATGCCCGACAGGTGGCAATACCGCGCCACCCTGGAAACCCCATTGACCTTCTCGCCCAGGCGGATCCAAAGCTGCCGTCCCCGCAGAATGTCAAGGGCGGGCGGGGTGGTCAGGTCCTTCCAGTTCTGGAGGGCCAGCATCTGGTCCCGGGGCTTCACGGGCTGCTGCTCATAGCCCAGGTCCGAGCGGATCACCACGCCGTCGGCCACCGCCACCGCCGCCGTTCCCTTTCGCACATCCACGCCGGTGTACTCCCGGCTGTAGTAGTCCAACCCCTCGTGAAAGCCCTTCCGGTAGGCCCTGGGCGCCCCCGGCAGGTGGTTGTCATAAGGGCTGACATGGGCGCCCGGCAGGGGCGAGGTCAAAGGCCGCAAGTCCAGCCAGTTCTGCACCACATTAAAAACCCTGGCTTCCACTGACGGCCCCTGCGGCTTGAAGGGGCTGCCATAGGGCGAGGGTCCCGCAGGCGGCAGCGGTGGGGTAATCGTCAGGTCCAAAGGCCCGGTTTTCCGCTGTTCGGCGGTATTATCCGACATCAGTGGGTTCTTCCCCCGGTTCAGCGCCGGGTCCCAGCTTTCGTCCCCCCAGGCCGTCCACAGGCCAAGGCCCGTAGCCGCCATCAGGCTGCCTCCCAGCGCGATACACCTCATTCGCATCGGCGAAGGTTAATAAAGTCCTGATTTTGCCGTCAATGATTCAGTGAACAAACGTTTGGTTTGCTGCATAGGCCAGAGTGATCTAGTAGACTTAAAGGCTGTATGACCGCCCCCCGGACGCTGCTGCTGGCAACGACCAACCGTCATAAGGTTGGCGAATTGAGCGGTTTGCTCATTGGCCTTAATTACAAGGTTGTGGGATTAGCGGAAATCGAGGGCCTCAGCGGCATGGATGTTGACGAAACCGGCGCCACTTTTCAGGAGAACGCTCGTCAAAAGGCGCTGGCCTATGGCGCGCGCGCCGGGGTCCTGACTCTGGCGGAAGACAGCGGCCTGTGCGTCGAAGCCTTGGGTGGCGGGCCGGGTATCTACAGCGCCCGTTACGGCCACGAACTCGGCGCCAATGCACCCCGCACGGATGCCGAACGAACCGCCCACTTGCTCAAGGAAATGACAGGGCAACCAAACCGCCGCGCCTGGTATGAGTGCGCGTTGTGCCTGGTGCATGGCGCGGACATCCTCGCGGAGTGCACCGGCAAAGTGGAAGGCCGTATAGCCGAGGCGCTGGCGGGGGAGGGGGGCTTCGGCTACGACCCCGTCTTCATCCCCGACGGCCACGACCGCACCTTCGCCGAACTCCCCGCGTCCGTCAAAGCTGCTGGCAGCCACCGCGCCAACGCCGTGGCCATCCTTCGTGGTCATCTGGAAGGCCTCGCCGCGTGAGAAAACCTCTCATCCTGGCGTTGAGCCTGTGTCTTCCCGTTTGCGCCCGCGCGGCCACCCTGCCTCCCGAGCCTTTCTACGACCAGTCCAAGCCCATCCTGGGTACCGGCCCAAACCTGCGCATGGCGCCCATCCAGGAAGGCCTGGCCCGGCTCAGCTTCCTGGCGGGCGAAACCACCGTCACCGCCGTTCCCCTGGCCAAACCCGTCCGCATCGTGCTGGAGGAAAAGGGCGAGTTCCTCGGCCCGCCCATGCTCACTCTCACCACCGGCGCCGGCGATGAGGAGCACCCGGCGCTCACGGAAGTCGCCCCCGGCATTTTCATCGCCGATGTCACGCCCGTGCGCGCGGAAGGCACCCCTGTCCCCGGCAACCAGACGCTCGAGGTAGGCCCAAAGGACACGCTGTGGGCGCTCTACAACGACGGCACCCCCGGCGACGGCAAGCACCTGGCCCGCGTGGCCGCCCAGGCCAAAATCTTTCAGCAGGGCAAGCTGGAAGTCATGCTGGCCGACGGCGCCGAGGACCCCACTTACGTCGCGCCCAAAACCGGCCAACTTCTCGTTCGCGTCCTCGACAGTGACGAAGACACCGACGGTCAGGGCGGCACCGACGCCCTCAGCGTTCCCTTCACCACCACCAGCGGAGACAAGGGACTGCTGCGCCTGAAGGAAACCCAGATCCCGGGCCGTTTCGAAGCCCTGATGGAAACCTCCTACGCCCCAGTTGTCCTCGACGATCCCATCGCCCAGACCCGTCCGGGCGATCACCTCATGATCAGTTACGTGGACTTTCTCGGCGAAGGCGGCGGGGTGACAGTGGCGGAGGCCAATCTGGAAACCGCCGAGGATGCCCGTCTGTTCATCCACCAGGGCAAGCAGGAAGTTTTCAGCCTCCCCTTCGATGAAAAGCTGATAGCCGTCCTGGCCGATGCCGACGCCGACACCGACGGCAAGGGCGCCACCGACGTCGTCGTGCTGGGCGCCGAGTCCTACCGCGGCGACATGGAGCGGCTCGTTCTCAACGAAACGGACACGCCGGGCGAGTTCGCCGCCGCCATCAAGGTCGGCTACGGCCTGCCCCTCATCGCCGATGGCAAACTCACCATGGTGGGCGCCGACAGCGCCAACTTCACCTACGACGACCGCGCCAACGTCCGCCCCTGGGCGCCGCTCAAACGCGAATGGGTCTATGACGCCGCCGACACGGCCAAGCTCAGTTTCGAGTACCTGGGCGGCGGCTCCCAGCCCGAGGTGCAGGCGCCCGGCGAGGCGGTCTTTACCCTGGTGGACCGCAACCTGGACGAGGACGGCGAGGGCGGCACCGATATCGTCGACGTTCCCGTACGTGCCGAACCCAGCGGCTACGAGGAAGTCCTGCGCTTCCGCGAAACGGCCACTCCCGGCCGCTTCGAGGGCCGCCTGCAAGTGGGCTTCGTGCCACAGATTTCCAACTCCATGGCAGTCGAGCCGGGAGACATCGTCCAGGTGGATTACGTCGACGAAGTCAACGCCAAGGCGCCCGGCGAGCGGGTCCTGTCCGATCACTTCCGTGTCGTGGACCGGCCCCAGGTAATGGTGATCCACCGGGGCAAGACGCTACCGCTCTACCGCCTGCCCCTGGGTGAAACGGCCCTTGTCGTGCTGGGTGGCGACGGCCTCAAATACTGGAACAACGCACCGGGCGAACTCAACGGCGTTCTCACCGGCCCCGGCGGCGAAAAAGAGCAGATGGTCTTCAAGCGCCGCGCCGACGGCGCCTACGAATCCGAGCTCACCACGGCCCATGCGCCGCCCGTCGCGGGCGACAACATCGCCGAGGTCATGGGCGACTCGGCGCTGAAGCTCAAGCTGGATTACGGCCCCATGCCCGACGGCGCGAAGATCACGCTGTCGCCCGGCATGGACGGCGTCATCCAGGTGGTGGACGCCAATGGCAACGACAAGGACCTGCCCAACCTCAACTACGCGGGTGGATACATCAAGGTCCGCGTCAGCGACCTCGATCAGGACACCGACCTCAAGGGCCATTCCGACACCGTGGTCATCAACCTGGCCACCGGCGCCGTCAAGTCCAAGGGCAAGGGCTTCCGCGACAGCGAATCCATCCGCCTGCTGGAAACCGCATTGCCGGGTGTCTTCGAAGGCCTCCTGTCCGTCAGCCCCGGCAACGGCAAGATCGAGAACCGGATTCTCAGCGGCCTCTCCCGCACGGCTGCCACGTTGCTCTACGACGACTCCGCGCCCCTCATGGTCCGCAACGGCGGCGCCATGGCCTGGGTGCCTTACTGGGAAGGCCGCGCGCGCTACGTGCTGGTGCAGGGCAAGCAGCAGATCAACCTGGACGGCACCGGCAAGCTGCGCGTCAGCGTGCAGGACCCCGACCTGGACAAGGACGGCAAGGGCAAGACCGAGCAAGTCAAAGTGCGGCTGACCGTACCGGGACAGGACCAGGAGCAACTGGTGCTCGCCGAATCCGATCTGCCCGGCGTGTTTGAAGGCTCCATGCCCTATGTGATCGGGCAGTGGTTCGACAAGGACGGCTCGCTCCAGTTCACGGGCATGGAGCCCGTGCTGATCAGCTACGTCGACCCCACGGGATCGGAGAAGGTCGTCGCCGACACCGCCGTCCTCGTGGACAACCCCACCGAGCCCGGCCCCTCCGGTCCCTCGGACGATCTGTTCATGGTCGCCCTGGTGGATGTGGTGGGCGGAGACAACCACGTCAGGGGCGCCATCCAGGCCTTGAACGGCCAGGAGGACGTGCAATACGGCCACTACCAAAACGGCCGCGTCAGCCTCTACGCCATCGGCAAGATCAAAGCCCACACGCTTTTCGAAGCCAGCTATGACAGCGACCGCACCCGCCGCGATGACAGCGCCCTCAGCGCGCCCGCGCCCGACGCCTACTATCCCGTCTACGGCGATACCTCCAGCGTCGACTACAGCGCCGTGCCCCTGGGCAAGCTCTACGTGAAAGTTACCCGCAAAGTCCTCGACTTCCTGGTGGGTGATTACAACACCGCCATCGACGACGGCGAGTTCATCAGCTACGCCCGCCAGCTCAGCGGTCTGCGCGCCAACTACACCCACCGCAAGCTGACGGCCCTGGCCTTCGCCGCCAAGGTGGGCCATAGTCAGGCGCTGGACCGCATTCAGGGGCAGGGCACCAGCGGTCCCTACAAACTGTGCAGCCTCTCTGAAAACCAAAGCACGCTGCTGCTCCACCAGGATCACGAGTTCGGCGGTAAGTCCGGCGAGGACACGTTGCGCTACGACACTTCCTGCCGCACGGTGGATTTCAAACGCGTCGTGGACAAGGGCGAGACCGTTGTCCTCGAGACCCGCAAGCGCGACCATCCCGAGGTCCTTTTGGGACACCAGGAACTCAAGCGCTACATCGACTACACCGTGGACCTGGAATCGGGCGCCATCACCCTCAAGCAACCGCTTTCCAGCGTGGACGCAGACCGCAACCCGCAGTTCCTCGTGGTGCGTTACGAGTACGAGGTCAAGGACAACGCCAAGGGTGATCAGGTCGCGGGTGCGCGCCTGTCTTTCAAAGCAGGAAAAACCAGCCTGACGGCCATGGGCGTGGTGGAGGACGGCCGCTACTTCGACCGCTCGATCGCAGGCGTCGCGCTCTCTCAGGAATTGCCGTGGAAGCTCGGCCACGCCGAGTACGAATCCTCCTGGAGCGATGAACAGCGCGCGGGCGTGGAGGGCTGGGCCTCCCGCTTCAGTTGGCAACGGGACGGCAAGCTGGCTCTCGGCCTGAACTGGATGGACATGGACGCCGGTTTCAGCGACAGCCATCTCAGCTTCGGCGAAACCGGGACGACCAAGCTGTACACCTACGGCCGCCTGTCCCTGACGCGCCATCTGGCGCTGAATGCGTCGCGTAGCGAAACCGAAACCGCCGCGGGCAAGGCCGACGAAACCACCGCGGGCGCCACCTACTCCCTGCGCAGGCTCAGCCTCAGCGTGGAGCGGCAGGAAGTCGGCAGCCCGCTTGGAGAAAGCGCCAAGTCGACCGGTTCCATCCACTACAAGCTCACGGACAGCCTTACCGCCGATGTCACCAAGACCCTGTATGAGGATGAAGCCGGGGACGAGCGTGACATCAGTCAAGTGGGGCTGACCTGGCAGTGGGACGAACGGACGCAGCTTTACGTGCGCCATGTGGAGGAAGGTCTGGCCAAGCCCACCACCTTCGCGGGGATCACGTCCACCTTCCAGGAAAGCCGCAACCGCCGCAGCTACCTCACCTACCAACTTCTTTCCGGCGCTTCCGGCGTGCGCAACGCCATGCTGGTTGGCACGCAGCAGCGCTGGCGGCTGACCAATCAGGTGGGGGCCAACCTCAGCTTCGAGCAAGGCCTCGCCCGCGACACCAGCGGCGTGGATCAGGACAACCGTGCCATGGCGGCCGGGTTGGAGTGGACGCCCTCCCAGGAAATCAAGGCCAGCGTCCGCGCCGAGCGCAAAGACCTCGGCGGCGAGCGGACCACCGGCGTATTCTTCTCCGGCGACGGCCAGTTCTCCAAGGACACCACCGTCTTCGCCCGCTTCGAAACTTCCTCCGTGGACCGGCGCAACATCGACCGCAGCGACCTGCTCTTCGGCTTGGCTTATCGCAGCAGCCGCACGCAGACGTTGTCCGGGCTTCTCAGTTTCCGGCGCAAGATGGAGACGGCGGGCATTGTTGAGCGCATCAGCCAGACCATCAGCGCCGAAGTCGGCTCCATGCTCGACAAGGACCTGAGCCTGACGCTTCGCTACTCCCTCAAGGATGCTGACTTCCTGTTTTCCGACGGTATCGGCGTTCGCTCCCGCAGCGACCTGTGGCTGGCCCGCGTGAACAAGCGCATCAGCACGCGCTGGGACGCACAGAGCGACTACAGCATCCTGCACCAGCGTGAAACCCATACGCGCCTTCGCAACTATGGTTCCGAGCTTGGTTACAGTCTTCCCCGCACCGCCGACAGCACCCGCATCGCAGTGGGATATCACTGGCTGCAATTCAGCGACGAGGATTACGCCATCAGGGCCGTGGAAGCCAAGGGCCCCTACTTCCGCTTAAACGTGAAATATTGATCCCTAACACTTCTCCCATAACTGGCGCGTCCAGGTTTTCCTCCCCCTTTGAAAAAGGGGGCACGGAAGGCCGGGGAGGGCCTTCCGTGGCGCAAGCCTTGAGGGGGATTTTCTCCTCATTCGTGCCAACCGCCCCGCTTCTCCTCATCGCCCTGTTCACCTTATTTCTACTGCCGCGCCAGGCCCAGGCCGCGCCCTGCGCCCAGGCCCAGAATCAGTGGACAGCCTTCGCCCATGACATGCAACGCACCGGCGCCACGCCCTGCGGTAACGGTCTCGTCGCCAGCAAGCTGGGCCAGGTATGGGAAACCAACTTGGGCACCTTCGGTGGCGTTGCCGGTAACCCCACCGGCATGGAGGAACCCGCGGGCCAGTTCAACATCTGGATCGTCACCACCTTGGGCCGCTTGATGCGCCTGAACGCCGTGACCGGTGGTATTTCCGATTCCGTCAGTTTGGGCGGCACTTATGTCAACGGCCCGGTGATCACACCGCTGGCAGCCTGCGGCACCATCCTGGCGGTAGTCGTGGACAACAACGGCATCGTGCATGCCCGCGACGCGTTCAACCTGGCTTCCGCGCCCGTCGGCATCGAGAACCTGGATTTGAAATCCGACGCGCCCGGCGGCGCCTCCAAGGCGATTAACTGGGGGCAAAGTCCGCCCCTGGTCTACAACGACGCGGGCGTCCACTGGGTTCTTGCCTTCACGAGTACCCCCAACGCCACCAAGACCGGCGCGATCAGCAAACGCCAATGCGATGGCAACGGCACGCCCATCAGCATCGGCGCCTCCTTCGGCGCCAACGGCGCAACGGCCGTGGACAACCAGACGCTTCCCACGAGGATTTTCATCGCGGGTTCCTCCGGTAGTCAGGCGCCCCGCTTTTTCGTCGATCCCGTCATGGCCTCCACCAACTTCGGTAAAAACAGCACGGGTGACGAAAAAAGTTCCGTGGGCGCGCTATACGCGGCGGGCATCTTCGGCGCCAGTGATCGCTTCGTGGACGTCTACAACCAGGACCAGATTTCAAGCTGGGTGCCCACCGCTCCTATCACCACCAACTGGACGAAAGGCGCGCCCGACAACATCCAGGAAGAGGGAAACAGCACCGCCATCGTCGGTGGCTCAGGTGGCGCCGAGCTGGTAACGCCGGCGTATCAAGGCGGACTGTTCTACTACCCAAACGGCAGTCCTCAAGAATTCCGGGTCCTCCGCCAAACCGGCGCGGCCGGGACCAACTGGCAGAAATTCGCTACCCTCGCCAATACCGCCGTCGGCGCGAAAAACGTGCCGCCCGCCTATCCCTCTTATCCGGCGCTCTATTTCGACAGTGGCAGCAATACCCGCATCGTGTTTTACGCCGACCAGAACTACTCCAAACTCGCCGCTATCAAGGCCGACGTCGGCGGAACACTCTCCTACGGCAATCCGAACCAGAATAAATTCCAAAACGGCACGGGTCAGGCCAACGGCACGGCCATGGTCTTCGAAGTGCCCTACATCTCCTCCATCGCCCAGAACCTCGGCATGGTGGTGATTGGGTCCTCCGTCGGCGGCACACCCTTCCTCAATGCTTTTGGCGTGGATGTCGTCGGGCCCGCCGTGACCAATACTTTCCAGCACATTGGGATCCTAAGCTTAGAATTCCACGTGGACAAGTTGTCGC
>JADMIO012752788.1_pt1 | contig 66668 bp, 116 predicted proteins | sample 8958161 | NCBI WGS metagenome assembly JADMIO01 (sample SAMN16585339, study PRJNA669376) | soil metagenome | isolation source: Crop rotation soil | place: USA: Cullars Rotation, Alabama | collected 2011 | reverse complement strand
CTTTCCCCAGCACATACGACATTAATCGTGCCGATACCCAGGTTAGGCGCGCTGTCAATAACTATGACATCATAGTCATGAGCAACAGTTTCAATGGCCAGTCGGAGCATCAGGTGTGGATCGGTGGGCAGTTTACCTTCATCAAATTTGCCCATTAACTCAGTTTCAATACGGTGCAGAGCCAGACAGGAAGGAATAATGTCAAGCCCCGGCCAGCAAGTGGGCTTTATTGCATAAGTGACATCGTCCTTTTCCCCAAGATAGAAAGGCAGGAGAGTGTCTTCTGCATGAATATGAAGATCTGGTACCCATCCGTGATACATTGAGGCTGTTCCCTGGGGGTCGTTACCTTCCACGAGCAAAACACGTAGCCCCTTCAGAGCCAGATCCTGAGCAAGATGAACAGAAACTGAGGTTTTGTAAACGCCTCCTTTATGGGCAGCAACCCCGATCACCGGTGGAAATACGTCTTCAGCACGTCGCAATCGCGTACCAAACACATCACGCATATGATTAATTTGTTCAATTGTATAACCAACACGTTGCTCAACCCGTCCTCGAATTTCCATATCCGGGTGCGGTAGTCGCCCTGCTTTCTCGGCATCTCTGATAGCCTGAGAAGAAACCCCAACTAAATCCGCTGCTTCACCTATTCTCCAGCGCCGGGTTATTTTCCTCGCTTCCGGGCTGTCATCATTAAACTGTGCAATGGCGATAGCCTTCGTCATTTCATGACCAGCGTTTATGCACTGGTTAAGTGTTTCCATGAGTTTCATTCTGAACATCCTTTAATCATTGCTTTGCGTTTTTTTATTAAATCTTGCAATTTACTGCAAAGCAACAACAAAATCGCAAAGTCATCAAAAAACCGCAAAGTTGTTTAAAATAAGAGCAACACTACAAAAGGAGATAAGAAGAGCACATACCTCAGTCACTTATTATCACTAGCGCTCGCCGCAGCCGTGTAACCGAGCATAGCGAGCGAACTGGCGAGGAAGCAAAGAAGAACTGTTCTGTCAGATAGCTCTTACGCTCAGCGCAAGAAGAAATATCCACCGTGGGAAAAACTCCAGGTAGAGGTACACACGCGGATAGCCAATTCAGAGTAATAAACTGTGATAATCAACCCTCATCAATGATGACGAACTAACCCCCGATATCAAGTCACATGACGAAGGGAAAGAGAAGGAAATCAACTGTGACAAACTGCCCTCAAATTTGGCTTCCTTAAAAATTACAGTTCAAAAAGTATGAGAAAATCCATGCAGGCTGAAGGAAACAGCAAAACTGTGACAAATTACCCTCAGTAGGTCAGAACAAATGTGACGAACCACCCTCAAATCTGTGACAGATAACCCTCAGACTATCCTGTCGTCATGGAAGTGATATCGCGGAAGGAAAATACGATATGAGTCGTCTGGCGGCCTTTCTTTTTCTCAATGTATGAGAGGCGCATTGGAGTTCTGCTGTTGATCTCATTAACACAGACCTGCAGGAAGCGGCGGCGGAAGTCAGGCATACGCTGGTAACTTTGAGGCAGCTGGTAACGCTCTATGATCCAGTCGATTTTCAGAGAGACGATGCCTGAGCCATCCGGCTTACGATACTGACACAGGGATTCGTATAAACGCATGGCATACGGATTGGTGATTTCTTTTGTTTCACTAAGCCGAAACTGCGTAAACCGGTTCTGTAACCCGATAAAGAAGGGAATGAGATATGGGTTGATATGTACACTGTAAAGCCCTCTGGATGGACTGTGCGCACGTTTGATAAACCAAGGAAAAGATTCATAGCCTTTTTCATCGCCGGCATCCTCTTCAGGGCGATAAAAAACCACTTCCTTCCCCGCGAAACTCTTCAATGCCTGCCGTATATCCTTACTGGCTTCCGCAGAGGTCAATCCGAATATTTCAGCATATTTAGCAACATGGATCTCGCAGATACCGTCATGTTCCTGTAGGGTGCCATCAGATTTTCTGATCTGGTCAACGAACAGATACAGCATACGTTTTTGATCCCGGGAGAGACTATATGCCGCCTCAGTGAGGTCGTTTGACTGGACGATTCGCGGGCTATTTTTACGTTTCTTGTGATTGATAACCGCTGTTTCCGCCATGACAGATCCATGTGAAGTGTGACAAGTTTTTAGATTGTCACACTAAATAAAAAAGAGTCAATAAGCAGGGATAACTTTGTGAAAAAACAGCTTCTTCTGAGGGCAATTTGTCACAGGGTTAAGGGCAATTTGTCACAGACAGGACTGTCATTTGAGGGTGATTTGTCACACTGAAAGGGCAATTTGTCACAACACCTTCTCTAGAACCAGCATGGATAAAGGCCTACAAGGCGCTCTAAAAAAGAAGATCTAAAAACTATAAAAAAAATAATTATAAAAATATCCCCGTGGATAAGTGGATAACCCCAAGGGAAGTTTTTTCAGGCATCGTGTGTAAGCAGAATATATAAGTGCTGTTCCCTGGTGCTTCCTCGCTCACTCGACCGGGAGGGTTCGAGAAGGGGGGGCACCCCCCTTCGGCGTGCGCGGTCACGCGCACAGGGCGCAGCCCTGGTTAAAAACAAGGTTTATAAATATTGGTTTAAAAGCAGGTTAAAAGACAGGTTAGCGGTGGCCGAAAAACGGGCGGAAACCCTTGCAAATGCTGGATTTTCTGCCTGTGGACAGCCCCTCAAATGTCAATAGGTGCGCCCCTCATCTGTCAGCACTCTGCCCCTCAAGTGTCAAGGATCGCGCCCCTCATCTGTCAGTAGTCGCGCCCCTCAAGTGTCAATACCGCAGGGCACTTATCCCCAGGCTTGTCCACATCATCTGTGGGAAACTCGCGTAAAATCAGGCGTTTTCGCCGATTTGCGAGGCTGGCCAGCTCCACGTCGCCGGCCGAAATCGAGCCTGCCCCTCATCTGTCAACGCCGCGCCGGGTGAGTCGGCCCCTCAAGTGTCAACGTCCGCCCCTCATCTGTCAGTGAGGGCCAAGTTTTCCGCGAGGTATCCACAACGCCGGCGGCCGGCCGCGGTGTCTCGCACACGGCTTCGACGGCGTTTCTGGCGCGTTTGCAGGGCCATAGACGGCCGCCAGCCCAGCGGCGAGGGCAACCAGCCGAGGGCTTCGCCCTGTCGCTCGACTGCGGCGAGCACTACTGGCTGTAAAAGGACAGACCACATCATGGTTCTGTGTTCATTAGGTTGTTCTGTCCATTGCTGACATAATCCGCTCCACTTCAACGTAACACCGCACGAAGATTTCTATTGTTCCTGAAGGCATATTCAAATCGTTTTCGTTACCGCTTGCAGGCATCATGACAGAACACTACTTCCTATAAACGCTACACAGGCTCCTGAGATTAATAATGCGGATCTCTACGATAATGGGAGATTTTCCCGACTGTTTCGTTCGCTTCTCAGTGGATAACAGCCAGCTTCTCTGTTTAACAGACAAAAACAGCATATCCACTCAGTTCCACATTTCCATATAAAGGCCAAGGCATTTATTCTCAGGATAATTGTTTCAGCATCGCAACCGCATCAGACTCCGGCATCGCAAACTGCACCCGGTGCCGGGCAGCCACATCCAGCGCAAAAACCTTCGTGTAGACTTCCGTTGAACTGATGGACTTATGTCCCATCAGGCTTTGCAGAACTTTCAGCGGTATACCGGCATACAGCATGTGCATCGCATAGGAATGGCGGAACGTATGTGGTGTGACCGGAACAGAGAACGTCACACCGTCAGCAGCAGCGGCGGCAACCGCCTCCCCAATCCAGGTCCTGACCGTTCTGTCCGTCACTTCCCAGATCCGCGCTTTCTCTGTCCTTCCTGTGCGACGGTTACGCCGCTCCATGAGCTTATCGGGTCCACTCGCGAACGCAGAAAGGCCCACCCGAAGGTGAGCCAGTGTGATTACATTTGCGGCCTAACTGTGGCCAGTCCAGTTACGCTGGAGTCACTAGTATTTAGGTGACACTATAGAAGCGGCCGCGACAACTTGTCCACGTGGAATTCTAAGCTTAGGATCCCAATGTGCTGGAAAGTTTGCGTGGCACAACGAACGTCGGGACCAACGACGGAACGAACACGTGGTCGCTTTTTGGCAACTGCCAAACCGTAGGGACGAACGGCGGCAGTTGCGTCGGGATCACGGGCCATGGCTTTCGTAACGCTGGGGGCACTCAAGCGGTTTGGGGTGGTGTCTCAGAGGCCAAGGACAACACGGGGTTGGCGTCAGGCACTTCGGTAAGCTCGGGAACGGTCGGCCACGAAGTCGATATCGAGGCCAACCTTTTGGATACCGCGACCAATGCGCTGAGCATCACCGGAACGGGCAACCGCGTCGGCGTTCAGATCGTGGCGGGGCGAGCAGTCACGGCGGATGCGACGCTGACCGAGGTTGCGACCGGAAACCTTTTTACCGTGGGCACGACAGCCGTTTATTTTGACCGGCTGATTGGGGCCAACAACAACGTGATGGCTCAGTATGGGCTGGACATGCGGGGCGTCACGGCGCCGACCGGGTCAAGCAATCCTGTGACATCTGTCGTCATGTCGGCGGGGCAGGCGATTGAGTTCAACGGTGCTACTGGCGCGGGTGCCTTCGCGGGCACTCCAGCCCGCTCGCTGAAATACCTCACGTCAGGCACTAAGTTCCAATATCTTAATGGCTCAACCGAGTTCTTCTCGATCACCGATGCCGGCAAGACAACGCTGTCGGGACCAAGCGGCGCGCTGCTTGAGGTGACTGATCCTGCGGCCACCATCATCAACAGCGCGCACCCGTCGTTGACGTATAGCAACGCCGTGAACACCTGGACACTAGGGCTCACTGCCGGCTCCAACCTTACCATTCAGGCAGGTGGCGCCGGGGTTGTGGCGCTCAAACAGGTCAGTGTGGCGGCGAATGGTTCAGTTGCAACAACGATGACCAGCCTCGGCCCAACCGGTAGCCACACCACCATTCAAGAATGGATGGTGGTAACAAACGCGGCTGGCACCACCCGCTGGATACCTATGTATTAACCTGGAGGGATTGCGATGTTGAAGTATCTTTTATTACCTTTTCTTCTGGCTGCCCCTGCAACAGCCGCCGAACCCCCCACCGCGGCGATGCTGGCCGGGAACCTGGCGCAGACATTGAGCCAGACGCTGACCGACAACGATGCGCTACGGGCTCGAGTAAAGGAGCTTGAGGCACAGGTTACTGCAGCAAAGGCACCGACCGATCACCCCGCGCAGGCCGAGAAGTGAACGCCCGGTCGATCCGACTTCTCCTTCTCCTTCTCCTGGCATCATTCCCCTGTGGTGTGGCGTGGGGGCAGACAGTTGGCAGTGGCGGCGCGATATCAGCCAGTCAGTATCCAGCAGGGGCCACAGCAACTACAGCCTCGGCTACGGGCACCACGGCAGCAACTACCGCAACGCTCCAATCGGGAGGGAAGACGGCTTTTATTTGTGGGTTCTCAATCCGGGCAAATGCAACAGCAGCGGCCACCAACGATGCCACGGTAACCGGCACTATCAGCGGGACGTTACACTTCACACAATGGACGGCGCCGCTGGCATCCGGAATTGGCCTGATTGAGGAAAGATTCACCCCCTGCATTCCAGCCAGCGCTGCGAACACGGGCATTCTTGTGAATTCAGGCGCCCCCGGCTCTGGTGGCGTCGTTTCAGTAGCAGCGTGGGGGTATCAGCAATGATGTCTTCTTCCCGGCGTGAATATCTTTAACTCCCGCAACAAAGCAACATGGCCAGATGCCGCTTACATAACGACTGAACAACGTTCACGCCGACGACGGATACTCCGTCACCTGGATGGCTTGAAGTGAGGTGAGGGAAATGACTGAGTGCAACTTCGACGCTCCAAGGGTACCTGTTCCATGTGGAGAATGCGTGTCTTGAACAGAGTGTCCGATCCGCTGCTTCTGCAGCACATGAAGGAGTGTGCAGACGCAAGGAAAGACTTGCGCGAGGACTTCCGGGAAATCCGCGAGGGAATGAAAGCGCAGGACGCCTTTACTCTGAAGCTACACGAAGAAAATCTCCAGGCCCGCCTGAAATTTCAGGAAGAGGTGAACAGGGCGCTTGGCAAGGTTATGTTTTGGCTGATCACCACGTTGGTGACGGCATTCGTAGGCGCCATTGGCGCTGTCGCGATGACGCACTACCAATCCCTACTTCGCTGAACATTTAGGCATTGCGAAACAAGGTCGATCGGATTAACTAACCAACTATGCCGCAAGCTCTGATCTCGCGCACCGTGCAGCTATCGCAAGATGAATGGCAGATGGTCGAAGACCTGAAGCACGATAAGCAACTGAAGTCGTGGAGCAAGGCGTTTCTGGTGATCCTGGCCGAGTGGCATGCGCTGCGGGTGCAGGGCGGGAGGAAGGGCAAATGACGGATATGATCCCCCTGGCTCCTTCAGACCCTGAACGGCCTGATTTTTGGAAACCAATAGGAGAGATAACCGAATCCCTTTTTGATGTCATCGCTAAATACTATGACGCGCATTTTGATAAATTCCTTGTGAAGAGATTTTGCGACTGCTTCGCCCAAGATGGAAAAATCTGTTGGGTCAACCCGCTTGGTGGCTACGTGGTTTTGGAAGAACGCGGCTTCCGACCGCTCATGTGGATGCCACTACCGAATAACCCCCGACAACTGCCCGAGTGATCCAATGACCCCCGCCGAATTCGTTACGACCGTCCTGGACTCCGGCGCGGCCTGGTGCGAGACGGTGCCAGGCTGGCACATCCCGTTTGACGTTCGCGCGCGTGTGCTGATGCTGGCTATCGCCGGGCAGGAGAGCGCGTGGAAGTACCGTGCACAGGTCGGAGGCCCGGCAAGGGGGTTCTGGCAGTTCGAAGTTACTGGCGTTGATGGGGTGTTGAACCGCAATCAGACCACGAAGCTGATTGCGCATCTGGCATGCGAGGCCGCGAACGTTCAGTCAGCCAGAGCCGCTGTGCACGACATCTTTGCCAGACCCGCCGGTGACAACCTGTCCGTCGCCTTCGCTCGCCTCTTGCTATGGAGCGATCCGCATTTCTTGCCGCCGGTTGGTAATGAAGAGGCCGGTTGGGACTATTACATTCGCAACTGGCGTCCTGGGAAGCCGTCGCGTGAGCGGTGGGCGACAGTCTACCCGCAGGCGACGGACGCGATCTTACCGGAGAAGAAAGCATGAGCGACCAACCGCTCTACCGCTTTAAGTGGATCAATGTCGATTTGGACGATTACGCTAAGGGGTTGCGCACCAAGGCGTCAAATCTCCGCCGCGAAGCCGAGCTTCTTCTGAAGCGCGCCGACCAAATTGATGAGATATCTTACGACATTCAAAACGCGCTTGAAGAATTCGACCCAACCGTAAAGGATGCTACATGAGCGGCATCGGCTCAGCATCGATCGGTTCGCCGAACGTCACCACAGGCGCGCCGACGACGGTCACCGATCAGGTTATTGCGCAGGCAAAAGACCTGCCGGATTTGATCCAAAAGGCCAGTACATTCGACCCGGCGCTTGCTGCCAAGTTCACAGGGCAGGCGTTGTTGGCCAGCAGAAGCCCCTGGGGGACGCTGGCCGGGGGGATCGTTGCGTGGCTTGTGTCCCACTATAGCCTCGGCTGGGACGACGCGACATGCAGTATGGTGGCCGGTGCTGGTGTGCTGGTCGGCGCTTATGTCATGCGCTGGGTGACGAAACACCCGATCACCGGAATTCTCCGCGCCGCCACGCCGGCCGAGACGATCGAGAAGGTTGAGACTGCGACGCCATCAAAAGGAACCACGCCATGAACCGCAGAAACTTCGCAGCCGGCGCATCGCTGATCGCCATCGCGGCCTGCACCTCGCCGCAGGGCAACGCAAATGCGCAAGCCGTGTTCGCACAAATCCAATATTTGTTGCCTCTCGTTCGGGCGATGGCCGCGGGGATCGCCATCGCAGTTCCGGAGTCCGCTGGAATTGTAACTGCCATTGCCCCGTATCTGGATCAGGCCGGCACAGCGTTCCAGGCACTGTCCGCGACCATGACAGTTATTCAGGCGCAGCCCATCGTCCAGCAGGTTGAAGGCTACCTGCAGGCCGCGGTCAACACGCTGGCCAACACGGTCAACGGCGCGCCTCCCGGCTCCAAGCTTGCCAGCTTTGCGCCAATGGTAACCGAGGCTCAGGCCGTGCTGGCGCTGGTCGTTGCGTTTGCGAATGGTGTGCAGGTGATGCCGAAGGCGGCCGCGCGGCCGATGGCGCTGCCTCTCCTCCATAGGTGATTTGATGAATGACACCCCCAGTCTTGGAATAAGCGTCGCCGCACTGAAGTGGGAAGTTGAGAGGATGCTCGAAGAAGCAGCTGCATCCAAACAGGACATGGGCGCCGTGAACTGGGGCGACCTTAGCATCCTCGACATTCAACACCGCAGGTCATTGCTTTACCCTGAGATCGAAGGCGTCACTGTGGTTATCGAAGAGGCTGATCCTGGGTGCGCTTTAGCCGCTTGGCTCTATGAACGGTTGGACAAGGCCAGATTTCCTGATGTCTACTTTGAATGCGAGTGGTGATATGACCCTCTCCGAACTCCTCGGCCCCAACGCATCCGCCCCAGGCATCATCGCGGGTTATTGGATATCTATGGATCAGGCTGTCGACGAAGGCTGGCGTCGAGCCAAGAATCATCACTCCAAGGCACGGCGCTCTAAGCACCAAAGAAAGCTACAGAAATGGTGGATAAAGCGTTGCCTGTGGAATCTGCGTGCAAGAGCAAAACCATGACTCTCTCCGAACTCATCGGCCCTAACGCATCGCCTGCCGGCATTATTGCAGGCTACCACGAACGAGTGCCGCAGTTCAGCCTCGGCGGAAACGATGAGGTCGGCGACTGCACATTTTGCACCGCAGCAAACTTCACGGATGTGATGACGGCGGTAAACGGCAAGCCGGAGCTTGTGCCCGAAGCCGAGGTAGAGCGCTGGTACGCATGGGAAACCGGCTGGACCCGCGCCAACCCGGAGAGCGACAAGGGCGAAGTTCTGGAGAAGATGCTTCAGGTCTGGCGGGACCATGGCAATCCAAGTGATCCGCTCGACCGACTCACGGGCTACTGCGCCATCAAACCGGACGAGATCCACCAGGCCGTACATTCTCTTGGCGCTGTGCCCGCGTGGTGTCTTCTGCCTAAATATGCATACGAAGATGGTTGGGATTTCACCGACGAGGCAATGCAGTGGAAGACCGAGGGTACAGGCCCGCACGCCATCCTGATCGTCGAAAGCAATCCCGATGGGTTGAAAATTGTGACGTGGGCAGAGGTGGTCGACGTATCGCACGCATGGTGGCGCGCTTATGGCCAGCAGCAGTTCGCGGTCCGCCATCCGGCGTGGAACGTCCCATAATCCCGCTTGCCCGGCGCGTGGGATCGGGTTATGCAGATGGGCTGTGACGGCGTGGAAGGACACGCAATCTGCAAGATGGTGGCGACATGGGTGCAAGTCCCAGGTTAGGTCGGCTCGGTCCCGGAACCTCGCACAGCCGGTATCAAGCCCGGCTCACAGCCCAGAACGGCGATCCTCCCCGGGGTCGCCGTTTTTGCGTGGGACCAACGCGCACCGCCCGGTCTTCAGGTCTGGCCCAGCGTCCCACGCCATGCAGGCGGACGCCATGCACCGGGTGCCAGGGGGTACGTCCGACGCGATGCTGAACCGGTTCGAGCCCTCGGCGACACGCGACCAGGGGCACCATTTGGATTTGGCTGTGAGTTCAGGGAGGTAGGTCATGGCGTATTTCTGGCTTCCAGAGCGGCGATACAAAGCGCCAAAGCTGGCGTCTCTGCAGTAATCGTTATCCGCTGCGGCCGATCATCGCTGGTTACTCCGCCCCAGGTCAGTATGGCCCGTCCCGGCATGTCGAAATCCGTCCCGACTGACCAGGACCAGTTCTCCGGAACCAGCGTTACAGCATCATCCAGGCTGGTCGTATATGCCGGACACGGGCCTAAAGCAGAGGCATCGTGCATTCGGCTTCGGACGTGCACCCAAACCGGCCATTGGTGAAATCTAAGACCGACAACGTCCCGAGCGATTTCCGCGCTTAGTTCCTGTGAGCCTTCGGCGGCGTTACGAAGCCGCGGTATGAGGTCGCTCATCTTTCACTCTCCTTCGTGGTGCGGACGCCGGGCGGCGCGGGGGTGTGTGGATCAGTCATATGCGCCAGGGATCCATGTCTTAGGTAATTCACCTTTGAACTTGATTGCGGTCATATTCCCGCAATGGGTGCAGCGAGTACGTGTCCTTTCCTCAATCTCTTTGTTTATCTCCGCGAGATATTTTGTCAGGTCTTTCTGCCTTTGATTCCAGTAAGTCTCTCGCAGAGCCATCTTTTCCAGCACGAACATAGGGTTAAGAAGCGCCCCACAATCCTGGCATTCTACCGTTGCCAATTTCTGATCCAGAATGTACGGCCCTTTGTGCGGGCATGCGTGCTGGTTGTAACGACGAGAATTATTGATCATCGTATGTTCGTAGGCTCTGGTGCCCATCTTATTCGGACGCAGAGAGACAATCTTCGCCTCATCCTCGGTGCCCGACCCAGGGATCTGTTCGTCGTCCATCATGTTTTCCTGGTTGCTTCGCTCATTTGTCGGTCTCCTTCATGGTGTAGACGCCGATCCTCTCCGGTACGGGAAATGCCAACCGCCCGGATTTCGGCGCGTGTTGTTTCATGGCCCAGGAACACGAGATCGGGAACATGTAGTTATTTACTAAGAGTTTCCAGTTTCCGGTTGCGGTTTCCGGGCGGTTGTCACCGTGGCTCGGGCACCTTCATGACTGGCAATTCCCGGTCGTGAAACACGGTGGTAATCGCGAGGCCGTTCACGCTTTCATCAACGCCCATCGTGAGGCCGAGGGCGCTATGTCGGCGGCGACCTAAGTCGATTCCCTTTGTGTCCTTAACGAGTTCGACGATCTCCTGACGGACTGCGTTTACATCGAGGCCCTTGTGCCGTTCGAGATAGCGGAGCACCGCGTGGTCCGTAATCCGGTAGCCCACATAACCCTGCCCCCGGGCGTCAATTTCAAAGCGGACTGCATCAAGCCTGGTTTGGATGTCTCGGCAGACAACGCTTTGTTGGTTCAGCTGGCGGCCGAGTTCAAACCGAAGGTTTATAAGCTCTTCGATTGATAATCCCTTAATTGCGGCCACAGCGTCCGCCAGCAAGCCCTTACGTTCTTTCGACTTGACACGTTTGCTCAGGCTCATCTCTTCCTCGTTTGCAGCCGCACAATGGCGGCGGTTGCCATTACGCGCTCCCCTGCGGCGGCATGAGCGACAGGTCGAAACCCGTCGTTCCTTGAAGCATTGGCCCGTTTGCGTAACGCCACCAAAGATCAGCCACGTTGAATTCCGGACGTAAATCCTCCCGGTTGGCAATATGTATCGTTGGCCATGTGCGGCGCATGAGTTCCAAGGGAACGCCAAATGGCGGCATCTCGGCAAGATACAAACGAAACCCATGGACGATCATTCGTTGCTCCCAGGCAAATAATTCGTGACGATAGATACTATCGGCATCTGGCGCTGCATTCTTGGTGCCTCGTTTCCAAAATTTCCAGTTCATCTCTTCCTCACAACCAATCGGTGAATTGCTGCCCCAGCCATCCGTTCCTGATCGGCAGATTTCGTGTACAAACTGACCATCGCCAACGACTGATGCCCGGTGATCGACGCAATCTCGTGCGCGCTGCATCCTGCCTCGGCAAGGTTCGTGGCTGCCAGTTTTCGCACGCCATGGATATTCGCGTCTTCCGGAAAGCCCAGCACATCGAGGGCATACCGCAGTCCGGCCGACAGGCTATCGGCGCGCCACGGCCTGCCCCGAGCATTGACCAGGATCGTGGTGGCCTGACGCTCCCACGTGTCCATCGCGGCCTTCAGCACCGGATGCACGGGGATGATCAGCGATGTCCGGGTTTTGCCTTGGGTAAGGCGTATCCGCTCGCCGTCGTAGTTCGACCATGCCAGCCGCACCAGATCGCCGCGGCGCTGGCCTGTATACAGAGCCAACAGAATCACGCGGCGCAGATGCTCGGGGAGTTCGGCAATCGCCCGGTCGGCCTGCTCCTGGGACCACGCTGGCAGGTGGCCTCCAGGGATTGGCTTGATGTCCTTTCCCGGGTTGTATTCGGTCTTATCGTTCTGGATTGCCCAGCTGAACATAGATCTGACCGTGTCGACGAAGCCGTTGGCCGCGCCCGGCCTGCCGGTGGCGTGGATGTCGTTCCTGATGCTGATGACACCCGCGCGCCTTAGATCGGAAATCCGATAGCGCCCGATCTTGCTCAAATGCCTGAGATAGATCGTGCTGACGCGTTTGCGCTGCTCGGACAGGCGGTCCCACTCCGGACTGCGCTGGTATTCTTCGATCAACACAGCGATGCTGTCCGCTCCTGGGCCGAGGTATTTGCTGTCCGGAGCCTTCTGACGATCGTAGGAGTAAACCTTAATCGAGCCATCAGCGAGCCGCTTCCTGACGATTTTCGGCTTTGGCTTTTTCTCTGATTTCGGCGCCCAAGGCATGTATCGCCTCCACTATGTCTGATGCAGCTTCCCTGGGGTCCATGACCTTGTCCAGCGCCAGCCGGTCCCACCGCGGCGATTGCTTGCCGATCGCGTAAGTTGGCTTGGGGAACGTGCCGCGGCGAACCGCACGGCGAAACGCCTCGGTGTCCATCCCAACGTGGCGAGCTGCATCGGATGCCGGGAGCCAGCGGGGGTCGGTCATGACGGGAAAAGCCAGTTGATGAATTTTATCATTGTCTTCGCATCCATAGGAAACCCATGTTCAATTCTGTTCAGGGTTGCCGCGGACACGCCTAAGGTGGCAGCCAGTTCGCGCGTTCCAATATCGTTCTTTTGGCGGTATGCCTTCAATACCTGTCCCAACATGCCCCGGTCAGCCATCACACACCCCGCTCAGCACGCCGCGCCGCTCCTGATCCAGCCTTCCGGACAGGCGCATCCAGCTTCTCATAGACGATGAACCACCGGGCTCGCCCGTTTCGCCCGGTTCCAACCGCGATTGCTGCTGTCTCCTTGGCGGCAGCTTTCGGCGGAGGCGCCGGCCAGATGTAGTGCAAAATCCCAACGCGGCCGCCAACCGGCAAAGCATTAAGCGCACGTTTCAGGATAAGATTGGGCGCCGGATATGCGACTACGCCAGGAACGTAGTTCGCGGCATCGAATTCGCTGTAAGGCGGATCAGCCAGGATAGCGCGGAAGCCCATGGGATATGGCTCTCGGGCGTCCTGCAGGTAGTCGGGCTCCATCGCTGGGTTGAGATCCAGCGTCTTGTCGTTAGGACCGACTGCACGTGGGTACGGATAGGATCGGACGCGACCACCGCAAATGTGCAGCACCGGATCCTCGATGTGAACGCCGAGCAGAGATCTGGCGCGTTCCCCGAACCCTCCAAGAAATGCACCGTACAGCTTATGGCCATTCAGGAGTTTGGCGCGGGCGAGTAGCCATACGTCACAAACCGGCCTATATGTCATTCCAACTCCCCCACCAGCCAATCGTCGGCCAGCAAATCCGGCACGATGCCATCCGCCGGAACGGTCGCAACCTCGGCCTCGGCGAGACTGATCAAATCGGCAATGGTTTCCAGTTGCGGGCGCGGCTTATCTGTCGGGACGTATTCAAGCCCGTTCTCGAAAAACACCCAATGCGTTGCGCCTTCGGTCAGTTCGTTCGGCGGATCCAGATCGATGCACGGCAACACGCTGATAAACATATCCTCGGGCCAGTGCGGGCGGCGTGCTGCGTTGGTGCCGGGCACGCGCCAGATATGGTCGAGTACGAAGCCGAACGCAGTGGCATCCGCGTGGCGCACGGCGGGGATGGTGACGGGTTGCCAGGGGGAGTCAGTCATTTGCACCACGCTGGTATGCGATCAAAAACTCGTAAGCCTCTCGGTTCCATCTGGCGTCTGCCAGGGCGTGATGTTCAACGCTTTTTTGCTCTGGCAACGGAGGATTACCGAGGCTATCGCAAAACTGCTTGATATCTCGGCAATACATCGGCCAACCCTTGGGAAGGTCCATCATCATGCCGAACAACTGGCAGAGCACAACCCAATCGTAATCGGCGTAATATCCCCAGAATTCGGGCGCGTCGCAGGCGAACTGTCTGATGGTCCGGGCGATGAAACCTCGCGAGACCCCAATGCCAGTCAGATGCGGAATGACGTTGCTGCGCACCCAAGACGACGCCCAACTGAGATCACACTCTTCGTTTTCCAGGTAAATCTCGATCCCATCCTCACGGACCATGCCGATCGAAATCAGATCGATGGTCTTGCCATCCTCGATGAACTCTGTGTCGAACCATATTTTCATGTCGCTATGCCTCCTATTGCCTTCACGGCACCCCAGCCCCCAGCGCCCCGAGCAGGACCAGGAGCGCCAGGCCGATCGCCGTAAGCGCGGGCGGCAGATGGCGGGGGTCGCGGGGGTTCATGGCGAGGGATCCTCACTACCCTCTCCCTCAGCGAAGCCGAGACGTTGGGCCACAATCGGGTATTCTTCCCGTATCCATTCATGGTCTTCAGGCTCTATATCAGCAGAGAGCAGAATTCCTTCGTCCCACATATAGTCACGCATCTTCCACATCTTCCTGGCACAATCACGACATTCCAGGTGGCATCGAAACGTTCCTGGGGAACCGTCCCAAATAGCTCTGGTGCGTTCGTATTGTTCACCAGGATTAATGGGTTGGCTGCAGTGATCACACTGATGCGCTTTGCGTGCAACGTGGGTGCTATTAGCAATCACGGTGTCAGTCATCTCGCCTTCCTCTCACACCACGCCGCGAAGCCAGATGGCCCATCGGCAAGATCCGTGGGGACGATGGCGCCGCAACACACGCACTGCTCAACTTCTTCGCCGTCTGCGAGCAGTGGAATCGCAGGGCCACCGTCACATGCTCCGAGCGATACGAGCGGCGGTTCGGCGTCGGTCATGATGGGTCACCATAACCATGCATCGGGTCACGATCTGAATGATGCCGCATATGTTTGAATGTGACTCCATGCGGCAAAAGCGATTTGTCGCCATTCCGCATATAAGCTGCCATTGAAAGGACCCATTCCAGCATACCATCTGGATCATGTATGCTAGGACAATGATCGTGGTTCAGTTCAACCAGCGTTCTGTTGCTCATCACCAAACCTCCCAGATCGCATAACAAACCATGTACGAAATGATGCTTCCTACCACAGCCCGCGCGATGCCCTTCGCGCTGCGCAGATCGTCGTGGGGACGGGGCGCGGCGGGGTGCAGTTCGTGCCAACGTGAGTAGTGATGCCAGGAGTGGGCGCTCATTGGTTTGCCACCTTCTTCTTGGACCATTTCGGCGTGCGCGTGTAATCGAAATCATGCCAACGCCACCATTGCCACCATCTCGGACGCGTCCACCCAAAGGCGACGGCTGACTTCAATGCTGCTTCCAGCGCGGCTTCCGGTGTGTCATAATCCCGGACGGTGACAACGCTCTTTTCGCCGTTTCTGCCGGTCCAGGATACTTGTTGACCCCATTTGGCCATCAGCCGATCCTTTCCTTAAGCTTCTCTTCCAGCGTGACGATGCGTTGCTGCAGAGCGAGGATCATCTCGAAATCGCTGGCCATGCGCCATTTCCCATTGGGGGGAGCGATCTGGATCCAAAGCCAGCCTTCTTTCCATTTCTCTTCGCGGTGCGCCGCCGCAGCTTCCCCGCGGTCGATCCATTTCTCTGCGTGGTGCATGGTCGGCTACTCCGCCTTAGTGTATTGCGGAACTTCCAGACACCGTATCTTCTGGAATAAACGGACTGCGGCAGCCGGTTGCATGCGAACTGCGTGAGCAAAGAAATTCGCACTACATTGCCGATTCAGTCCCACGGTTAGTGCTGCGACATAAACCTGTCGTTCTCGCTTAGGATGCGCCAACATGGTTCCAGAGCACCATGTATATTGATGCTTACATGCCTTGCATATCCAAACTCGCGGCGTCTCATAAGCATCTTCGCAGGCGCACATTGGGCATTTTCGCCCATTTGGCCACCGCCAATTTATAAGCCATTCTGTCGCTTGTTCCGTCGTAAGCGCGAGGCACCACCGAATTGTCTGGCTTGCACCTGCTTCGCTTCGCGAGCCAGCAGTCCGGCGATGAGCAAGATAAAACCGCCTCGGAACCACACTGTCCGTTGACACCCGTGACACAGCGCGACGCCTCCGCCTTCAGTTCTCGGCACTTCCGGCGCGAGCAACATATCGCACACGCGCCGGGAAATGTGCCGTATTAGTGTGCCTTCACAAGGGTTGCCGCAGAGACAGCATTCACCGGGCCGCCTAAGGCCAACGTGCCCACCTGGACATCGCCACCTTTGTCCCGGATTGCCAGCGTCTCCTTGGCAACATTCAGTTCGGCCGTGACGGTGTTGGTGATTTGCTTCGCCAGAGACGACACCGCCATGGCCCGACGAGGGTCCGCGTTTGGCCCCCTAAGAGCGTTGATTTCGTCGAACAACACGTCACGCAGGCCGTGGAACGTGCGATTGACCGGCGGCGGATCTGGCGCAACCTGAGTCGGCTTTGCCGCTTGCTTTCGTGAGTTAAGCTTTTTCATTACGTTCTCCTGTTAACGGGAAATGACCCAGTACCCATCGGCACGCTGGCGGTACCCAGCAGCCTGCCAGCGCTGCACGTCTGCCGCGCAAGGTTCTCCAGCACGGGTGAAGGCATTGCTAAATTTTGTATCCTGGCACAGGCGTTCTTTGGCTGCGGCATCGTGGCCGAGATTGTGCAGTAGCTTCGCGTCTTCGAGGGTTTGGCATCCGCCGCCTTCCCACATGAAGGACAGCAGGCCGCCAGCTCCCATGCCGCTGCCACCAGCACCGGCGCCAAGCCCGCACGGATTGCCGCCGGACACAGAACCCAGAATCACGTCAGGCGTGTTCCCGCGCGCCGAGTAGCCGCCTCCGGAATAGTTCATCGTCTGGCCGCCGTTGTTGGCCTGTCCGCCAGCGCCGCCGGCCGCATTACCACCGCGCCCGCCATCGCCGCCGCGCCCACCCTGCGCCATTGCGTTGCCACCAGTTGCGTTGCTGCTCGAGCGCGCCATCGCGGTTGCACGCTGCGCCTGCAGTTGCCCCTGCATCTGGCCCTGGCTCTGCTGGCCCGTAACGGTCGGCGTTGTCCCGCCGCCGTGCGGCATGCCGTGCGATGTGCCGCCGGCATATGCAGCAGTGCCGAGCAGGCAAAGCGCGGTCGTGATGATTGTGGTTTTCATAATGTCATCCTTGTCGGGGGGTTAGGATTTGTTCTCATGACTACCAAAGGGTCGTTAGGAAATTTCTTTGAAGAGGCCATCTCTGGCGATTGTCTGTATGCGCTCTTCCGGTTCTGCGTGCAGAATACAGTGAAGCGCCATCTTCATGCGTGCGAGATCACGGTTGACGCTTTCAAGATGTTCGCAGGCAGGCTTGCCGTATACAGTCACTGGGATACCAGCAACATCCACACGCCACAGATTCGCAGGACTCTTTCTGTTGCAACTGAGAAGGACGCAACGTTCTTCCCATTTCGGAGGACAACCGCAATCAGCCATCACACGTCTCCCGTCGCCTTCTCAATTGCCGCATCGATCTCCTGCACCGTCGCGTCGTCGCGCGGGTCGCGATCGTCGCTCTCGAATATCAGCGCGAGACGGGCGCGGGCGGCGCGGAGGGCTTGCAGCAGGTCAGGGGCGGCTGCGATCAGGCGGGCGTTGGCAAGCGCCTCCTCGCGTGTGGTTCCGTGGACGCGCCACAAGTCAATTATCCCAGCGTCATCCACGAAATCACGCCACTCGCCGGGCGTAAACTTGTCCATTTACTCGACCTCCACTGCCACGTCCTGCAGGCACACACGCATCAGCGTCTCACGGATGCCTGCTTCAGCGCCGGCCGCGCCGTAAACCTTCTCGCACGGAACATCGAAGTGCGCGTGGCACAGCATCTCAGTCAGTTCTTTGATGCGGTCGAGCTGCTTCAACGTGCGGCGCAGGTCCATGGCGGTGAGTTTGTTCATGGATCGCAGCCTTCGGCGAGGGCGAGGATGTCCAGATAGTCGCCGATTGTCAGATTAGGGCAGTCGCGGTCGACAATTCCCTTTATTGTCTTCGCAATTTCCGCCAGCCGCTCTTCCGCAGTCATCGGTGGGTTGCTGACGGCGACTATGTCATTGACCCCGACAGCATCGAACCATTGTCTCCCGGATGGATGATAGTCTTTTGAATCTTCCGGGAATCCGACAAACCACACCCTCTGTTTGTCTGATCCGCCCGGCGCATAGTTTATGGAGGCGATGCGCAATTTCGCGCCGCACCGGAACGTCACCTCACAGCCGGGGCGCGCTTTGCGCAGGTCGATTTCTTGCTCTGACATCACACACTCCTCGGCGGCATCAGCATCACGCGCCGCTCAAAATCGGTCAGTCCGTCCAGCCACAACTGGTGCATCGTCTCACGGCGCACCGTATCCATGGCGGTATGTTCAACGGATGCGCGCTCCAGCGCAGTCAGTGGGCGGCCAAGGCGCTCTTCGTATGCAACGACAGCCTCAGCCTGTTCGCGCGCGATAATCGCAGGGAGCGCACGTTCCGCGGCCCATAGCGCGGCCTCGGTGTCGTTGAGGGGGAGGCGGGCGATGCTGTTCATGGCGCCGGCTCCGTCATGTTTGACGGCGTTAAGCGGGCAACGGCCGCCTCGAATGCAGCCGACTCTTCTTTCAGCACGGTCAGCCATGCCGCAATTGTCAGTGCATAAGACGAATTCTTGTGTGGAAGAGCGGCTAAATTCATCTCGGCTCCGTGCCGCGCACGAGCCAATTCATTGCGCCTACTCTTAACCGTTGCATTCCAGATGTCGGGGACTATCGCGCTCATAGCCGGCACTTCCGCGCTTCCGTCGCTCGCTCCTCGATCTGCTCGAGCAAATCAGCGATGGCCTCGGCTTCCGTGCGGCCGTACCCAACCGGGTCCGTGCTGAAAAAGCCGTCCTGGTCACAGTCACAGTCGTATGTGTCTGAATCTATGGCCGACCAGTCGAAGTCGCGGATCGGGACCGGCGGGAAGTCGAAGCTTGTGGTGATTTTCATGGCGCGTCGCCATTGGCTTTCGCGATGGCGGTGCGCGCCGCATCCCAGGCAGCGGCGGTATGGAAGTGCGCGTCGCGCTGCGACACTAAAGTCTGCAGGGCCTCCAGAAGATCAGGCGCTGCGGCGATCAACCGCCCATCGTGGATGGCGCTCATCTGATATTTGAGCGCAGCAATTCCGCCGTCCCGACATCTGATCTCCATGTCGTCGAGATCGAACATCCACGGTCGAACCGCATGCCCGCTCACAGCCAGCACCCCCGCGCGTCGGCGACCTGCGCCACGGCAGCCAGCCCGCTGCGCCGCGCCAACGGCACCAGAGCGTCGACCAGCACCGGAGCCGACATCCCGGCGTCATAGGCGCGGGCAACTGCGGTGAGACCGGACCTGCGAGCCATCGGCACCAGGGCGTCGAATTCACAAACTGCAGGGTTATGAGTGTACAACGCTCGGTTGTGTTCTGGCTCTTCAGCACCAGGCGGGCGTGTAAGGGTTATCCCCAGGTTAGCCGCTAAGTTGTTGGATACATTCCTTGCATGGCTGTAGGTCGTGCCATGTGCGGAAAGTATGAACTTTTGGTGGAACTGTTGCGGAACCCGATGGTATAAACCGTCCGGTATCGGACATAGCCGCGCCGCCTCGGAAGGAGCGCCATCCCCTTTGCTGGATCGGATGGAAACACTGGTCGGAAGGGAAGTGGGATGGTGAGTGACCAAGGGAGCCTCCGTTCATCTGGAGGCATTGATAGGCGAAAGCCTACGCCTAAGTCAACAGGAGAAATAGGCGAAAACCTACATTTCCAAAATCATCCACATTTTTCTGAGGGCAGCGCCGAAATTATCGAGCTAAGCGACGTTCGTAATGCCGCCGGGGGCGGCAGGCACCATGGCGCGGAGAATGCGAAGAGCCATCATTCGTTGGGTGGCGTCGGTAATGCCGTCCCAGACGGCAAGCAGCTCGAGCGTATCAGGATCCTCCACGACCTTGCGCAGGCGTGGGGCATTGATCTGGCGCTGGTCGTGGCGTACGCGGCCGGCGTCCTCGCGGCGGGGTAAGTGAGTAAGGGGCTGGCGCAGCCGATCGGCGTCCAGCCCATACAGCGCCACCAGGGCTTCTCGGTCGGCCTCCTTCAGCCAACGCGGCTTCCCCGTCCTTATATATTGTTGGATGTATGCGTGGTTCTTTCTGATCGCACGCGAAGCCTCTGCCCACTCACCTTCCGGCAGGGCATGCCTTAGATAATCCCGGGCTTCTTCAGGTGAAATCACGGCCGCACCATACCGCCGCAAAATAGGCGAAGGCCAATAGGATTTTGCCGCTTGCGTCGTAGGCGAAAGCCTACTATAAGAGCGGCATGAAGCCTGACCCCGACACTGATCCCGTCCTGGCCGAGGTAGAAACCTTCATTTCTGCCACCGGAATAACGCCGACCGCCTTCGGGGTGAAGGCGTTGAATGATCCGACCCTGGTCCATGAGATGCGCAAGGGCCGCGAATGCAAGCGTGCCACGCGAGCCAAGATCAGGGAGTTCATTCAGCACAGTAATAAGGCCGCCGCAGCCAAGCAAAGGGCGGAAGCGTGATGCCGGTATATGTCCTGAAAGCTGGCGATACCGACATGGTCAAGATCGGCTGGACTGATGATATCGAGGCGCGGGTCCGCGATCTCCAGTGTGCGCATTGGGAAGTCCTCAAAGTAATTCGCACCATTGACGGCTTCCCGTGGGTCGAACGTGCAATGCATCGCAAGTTCTCGGCGCAACGGGTGCTCGGCGAGTGGTTCCGCTTCGATCAAGAAATGCTGACCGTGGAAGTAAGCGATCTGTCTCCTACTGTAGAGGCTCATCCGCATCTTCCGATTATCATTGCGTTGGGTGGAGTGCGGTCGCTGGCAACTGCCATTTCGGTAAAGCCAGGTCAGGCAATCCATTGGGGCCACAGAGGCATCCCGGCCAAGTATTGGCATCGAGTTGTCGAGCGGGCCGCCGAACGTGGCCTCCCCCTAACGACTGAAGAGTTGGCACAAAAACAAAAGGCCGCACCATGACCCCATTAATCCGCCTGCACTGCGTCGCGTTGCTGAGCGTCGTCGCCGTCGCGTTCAGCGTCGCCATCTCGCACGCCGCCACCGGCACCGCATCGTGGGTGGACTTCTGGGGCGTCGCGCTGTGCTCGCTGCCGGTCGCGCTCGTCGACCAGGCGTGGCGGATGGAGAGCGTGCGATGAACTGGCGCTATCAACCCGTCTACGAGGAAGACATGTTCGGCCGCACTGTTACGCTTTGCGAGTGCTATTTCGACGAACATGGGAACCTCAAAAGGTGGACCGAGGATCCAGCGATAATCCCTTCGGGAGAAACGCCGGAAGAACTACAAAAAGACCTGATCCGCATGCTGGCAGACGCATATAAATGGGAGCCGGTCGCCTTCAGCGCACTGACAGTCGGGATGACTTTCATCCGCACTGATGCAGATGTGGAAACGACGATCTCAGCTTTAAACGCAGCGCTGGGGCTCACGCCATGATCGATTGGCACATTCCGCCGTCGGGCGCCCAGCCAGCCTGCCCGGTTCCGGCAAGCGATCTCAGCCCGGGCGACATCATCCGCATCGGCGACAGCTACCCGTGCGATCTGGTGCAGGTAATCCATCGGACCAGCAGCGTCGTGCTGTACTGGGGCTACGGCCCTGACGACGGAACGATCGTCGACAGCACTGCCATGGTCGATCTGGTCGGCTGGTTCGATCAGGCGCCGTATGTTTAAGGTCCTGGATCTGTTCTCTGGCATTGGCGGCTTCTCCCTCGGGTTGGAGCGGTCAAATGGCTTCCAAACGGTCGCGTTTTGCGAGATCGATCCGTTCTGCCGGCGCGTGCTGGCTAGGCATTGGCCAGAGGTTCCTTGTTACGATGACATCAGAGAACTCACCGGCCAGCGACTTGCTGACGACGGAATTGAAGTCGACGCCATCTGCGGCGGATTTCCCTGTCAGGACATCAGCTTCGCCGGAGCCGGTGCTGGACTTGCCGGTGAACGATCCGGCCTCTGGCGAGAATACGCGCGGCTCATTGGCGAGATACGACCTCAATACGTCATCGTGGAGAACGTCGCAGCGCTCCTTTCTAGAGGGTTGGGAGACGTTCTCGGAGACCTGGCCACGCTCGGGTATGATGCGGAGTGGCACTGTATTCCCGCTGCCGCCGTTGGCGCACCACACCGGCGGGACCGCGTCTGGATTGTGGCCTACGCCTCGGGCGAACGACCCGGAGAAGCGCGGCAACTTCGATGCGACGAATCCGCGGAACGGTTTGCCGGCGGCCGTGAGGCTGTGGCCGACGCCGGATGCGCACATGGGCAGCGGTGGCCGGACGAGCAAAACCTTTCCAACTGGCAAGCGGCCGAACGGCACGAAGCAGCAGATAACGCTCAACGACGCAGTCAAATGGGCAACGCCGACGGCGTGGGACTGGCGCAGCGGCAAGGCGAGCCAGGCCACGCACGACCGAAATTCACGACCGTTGAGCGAACAGGTTGGTGGCTCGTTGAACCCGACGTGGGTCGAGTGGCTAATGGGATACCCGCTCGGGTGGACCGTCTGCGATCCCTCGGAAACGCCGTAGTTCCGCAAATCCCGGAGCTGATCGGCCGCGCCATTCTGGAGGCGCACAATGCTTAACTCAACACCAAACGCTGCGCTTTTGAGACGGGGCGCAGCGCTGGGCCGCGGACGCAGGCGGCCCGAGACTGCCACGCCGGCAGGTGGAATGCTCCCAAAGCAGCTCCCAGCATGTTCATCGGGCGTGGCAGCCCTCAATTCGAATTGGTCGTGGTTATCCTCGACCCGTCGCTCTCGTCGCCCGAGCGTTAGTGGGCGTGCGTCTGGACTACTTGGACGACCTCCCTGTGGGTTCCCCAGCCCGCGCAAACTTACCGGCCGTGCAGCACCCGCAGAAGTTCTGCACGGCCGGGTCTTTTTGCCAATCGACATTTTCATTTCAGAATTAACCCCGCTCCTTGATGGGAACAGCTAACCTATGGAGCCTTCCATGTATTGGCCTGAGTCAGCCAACAACGTGAACGACGTTCTAAAACGCGCTGTCAGGGTTCAGACCAGATGCGGGTCTAACCGAACAGGCGCAATTGCCACCGTGGCCCATTGGCTAGGTGTCTCACCGCAAATCGTAAAAATGCGGATCAACGATGAGATCGTGGGAGAACCACGATCCAAGGGACTACTCGCCGCACGTTGCTGGGACTTCCTGGCAATGGTGGCTCAACGTGAACGCGCTTGGGTAGAAAGCCTGGCGTCCGAGGTGGAACAGAACAGGTTGAGACTTCAACTCGACCTGCCACTCGATGAAGGGAATCCCAATGCTGCAGGCGATAAAAGATCTTCTGCTGGTCAGGTGGCTAGTAACGAAAGTGACCTGGCGAATGCGCGTCGCGCGCTGGCGGACTTCGAGAAACTGAAACAGCAAGCCACCGGCTAGCCAGTAACAATCGAGGGTTGGAAACATGCCAGGAGCCGCCGCATGAGCGACGCACCACGCTACAGCATCGCCTCCGTCCGGGACTTCGCGCAGGTTCCGGAGGGCCGTCTCGACGATTGTTTGAAGGAGTTTGCTGTCTGGGTCGAAATGAGCCGCAGTCTTGATGTCATTCTCGCGGGCATCCCGGTTAAATGGCCGGACGTTTTTGTGTGGGTAGACGATGATCGACATCACATCGATGTCAAAATCCGCTCCACAGACGGCAGCGTTACGATCCCCGTGGCCAGCGGAACGATGCGGGGGTTCAAGTGAGCGACGCGTCGCCCAAACGAGTGTGGGTGCCGAACGGCCCTGAGGATCGGCTGTCGATCGCCTTCTTTCGTTTTCTCAAGGATTGTCTGGAGCATCCCTGCTACTTCACAGCGAACCACGATGCTGATCGCGGTACGCGTTCTCAACTTCAGCGTGCGCGCGACGCTAACAAAGGTATTCGCTCCGGGCAGCTGGATTTCGAAGTCGAACAAGGGCCGCCGCATCTGTTCCGGCGCGTTGAATTGAAGCGCGGCAGGAACACTGCGACGCAGCTTCAGGAACTGACGCTGGATGAGCTTAGGGCATGCGGCGCCAATCCTATCGTCGCATGGACGTTGCAAACGGCGTACGAACAACTCAGCGCCGTAGGTTTCCGCTTCACAGCAAATGCCGCCACGAAACTCCAGTTCTATGAGGAACAACTGGCGGCATGGGATCGCGAGGCTGAACTCAAGAAAGCAGGCGCCGCGCCACGCAAGCGAGCCGCTCGCACAAAGCCCGGGCCTCGGTTTGTGGCAAACGCGCGCATGGCCAAAACGATGAACGGAGGCCGTTGATGCCGCGCCAACCGCTGATCGACCTCACCGACGAGCGGTTCGATCATTTGACCGTTCTCTATCGCGAGCCCGGCACCAGGCACCGCAGCACGATCTGGATGTGCCTGTGTGATTGCGGGAATTACAAAATCGCGACCCGCCGCGCGCTGGAAGCCGGCGATGCCAAAACCTGCGGGATGCACGGCCTCCGTCCTCCGTCATTCTATGAACAGGCGCAACGATTGTGGAACAGCGGCATGGGCCGATGCCGGGTCGCACAAGCTCTGGGCGTAACCCAGGGCTTGATCTCAGGCATGGTCTGGAGAAATCCGGACTTGTTCCCGCCGAGAGCCCTTCAGCCGAGATCCACGGACGATCGTGTTTTAGCGGGAGATTGAAATGCCACAAGAATCAAGTTGGACAGACGACGACATTTCCGAGTTGCGAATCTTGTGGGACGCTGGACATTCGGCCGCTGAAATCGGCCGGCGCACAGGACGGACCAAGAATGCCATTTGCGGCAAGGCAAATAGGCTAGAACTTCCTGAACGCCAATCTCCGATTAGGAATCGCGATCCCAACATGCCGCTACCCAAGCGGGCCAGGGATGGTGTCCCTTTGGTTCAGGGGCCGACGCTACCGCCGCTGTCGAGCACATCAGCCGCCCCGATTGTGCATCGGACGCCGACGGCGCAGCCCAGACAACCAGCCACACCTCTTGAATCCAAAATCTCCTCTGTCCTGCGGTCCCAGATCGGGCTGCACAATTACCGAGCAAGGCATGACGTTACTTCTGGCGTGAAACCCGATCCCGTGCCGATCGAGAGGGTGCGGGCCATCGCGTCGCCTCTACCCAGTCGCGTTCCTGAGTGTTGCTGGCCGCTTAACGAAGGGCCGCCCTGGGAGTTCTGCTGCGCTCCGGCTGTGCCGGGGCGTAGTTACTGCGCTGTCCATACCAAAGAAGCTTACGTCCGCGTGAGAGACCGCCGCGAAGATGCAACCCTGGCTGGTGAGCCATGATCAGCATCAATCATGTTCAAAGCGTCGTTGCCGAGCACCACAACATGTCGGTGGAAGATCTGCGGCGTCAGGACAAAAGCTGGACATATTCACGCCCACGTCAACTCGCCATGTATCTGACGCGGCACGTCACGAAAAGCAGCTATCCGGAGATTGGAGCGGCATTCAATCGCAACCACACGACAGTCATACACGGCGTTGAACATATTAGCCGGCTGATCCGTAGCGAGCCGCCGGTTGCCGAACTCGTAACTAAGTTGCGGCGGCGTGTAGAGGGCATCCCGGCTCCCTTGGAGCTTATGAGATGAACCGGATCTTTGCGGAACTTCAGTGCACCTGCGGCTCCACTGACCTGTTCTCGATCCAGCCGGGCCAGGACCCTGTGCGCGAGGGACCAACGAACGTGCTGCTCGATGCAGGCGCGCCGACCATCGCGATGTGCCGGATTTGTGCAATGCGGAAGTTTCGCGGGCTTAAGGAAGCAAAGACGTGAGTCAGCAGAAAACATCAATCAACAGAAACAGCATCACGCGACGCAAAATCAAGGCTCGGCTGGCAGAAGCGCAGAACTGGCGCTGCTGTTACTGTGGCATCCGAATGGAGGGATTTGGCGATGACCTTAATGCGCCGACGTTTGAGCACGTCATACCACTAAGAGATGGCGGTTCGAACAGGCATTCAGAAAATATTGTTATCGCTTGCCGGACATGCAATGGGACGCGTGCAAACAAGGAGATGGGGCATGTCTGACACCACCATCGTCACCACCAACGCGCTCGAGCTGATCCGCGATCTCGCCAGCCTGGGCAAGAATTTGAACGCGATCCGTTCCGCGTTGTTCAAGCAAAGCGGCGTCTGGTTCCGTGACGACGACATTGTCATGGCGATCGAGGATTGCGGCCTGACCGTTACGCGGACGCCAGTTGCCGTGCTGACGCAGTTCGATCCGCAGAACAACGTTACGACGTTCTTTGCGGAACGACCGAAGCGGCCGGTGGATAAGGTCGGGCTTGTACCGCCGGGGACTTACCCCGTGCCGGTCGGGGGATATCGGATGGGGAAGGTGCGCTTGTGAATCAGGTCATGGTCGATCTGGAAACGCTCGGCAATCGCCCCGGATGTGTGGTGATCAGCATTGGCGCAGTCTTGTTCGATGAAACCAGCATAGGCCCAGAGTTCTATGCCGAAATCAGTCAGTTCGATTCCGAACGTCACGGCTTGCGCGCTGACCTAAGCACGATGAGGTGGTGGAAAAGCAAACCCTTGGAAGCCGCGCGGGTCGTCTGGCGCACATCTTCAGAACCATCAACCTCCATCCATTCGCTGTCTGATGCGCTTGGCGCATTCGGCGCATGGTTGCCGTCCAGGCCAGAGGTTTGGGGAAACGGCGCAGCGTTCGACAATGTCATCCTTGCGGAGTGCTTCAAGGCAGCCGGCATGAAAATGCCGTGGGACTTCAAGCGCGACCGCTGTTACCGCACTCTCAAAAGTTTGTTCCCTGAGGTACCGTTCAAACGCACCGGAACACATCACAATGCGCTCGACGACGCTCGATCGCAGGCAGTTCATGCCAGCGCAATCCTGCGCTGGATGAAGACAGGAGTACGTAAAAGTGCCTGACGGAAATGCACCGCGCCTAAGGCGGTCTAAGTTGCTGGCCATTGCGCCAGATGCAGTCGAGCCTAAACGACCAAAGGTCCTCATCTTTGGTCCGCCAGGGGTCGGCAAAACATGGGCAAGCCTGGATTTCCCAGGCGTGTTCTACATCGATACCGAAGGTGGCGCCGACCTCGATCACTACCGCGCCAAACTGCGGCAGTCTGGAGGCGCCTATCTCGGACCTGAGCAGGGCTCGCTAGATTTCGATGTCGTCATAGGTCAGATCAAAGCATTGGCCGAAGAGGACCACCCATACAAGACAGTGGTGGTTGATTCGATTTCAAAGCTCTGGAATACGGCATTGACCGATGAGCAGGAAGCGCTCGGCGACAAAGACGCTTTCGGAGCCTACAAAAAGCTTCCCACCCGGAAGTTTGGCTCGCTGGTCAAATGGGTAAACCGCCTCGACCTGAACGTGATCTTCATCGCGCACCAGAAAGAGATCTGGGGCATGAATGACAAGAAGCAGCGCGAGGTCGTTGGATATGGCGCCGACGCGCAGGACAAACTGGAATACGACCTTCACCTCGTACTGCGCATCGCGAAGCTTGGCCCAACGCGCTGGGCATACATCGGGAAATCGCGGCTCCCAAGCTTCCCTGAAGGTGAACGTTTCGAATGGTCCTATCAGGGCTTTGCCGATCGTTATGGCAAGGATGTCATCGAGAAGGTGGCAAAACGCCTGGTGTTGGTCACGGACGAACAGCTGACCGAACTTCGCCGCCTGCTCGATATCGTCAAGATGCCAGACGACTGGGAAGCAAAAATTTTCAAGGCAGCCAACGTTGATGCCTGGAACGAAATAGAGTCCGACAAAATCGAAGCGATTCTCGGAATGCTCAGAAAACGCATGGAAGCCTAAAGGAACACACAGATGAGACTGCAACACGTTGCCACTGCCCAGGAAGCAAACGCAAACAATGGCTTTGCGCCATGGCCGGCAGGAGATTACGACTTTGAGGTGCACGATGCCTGCGATGAACAGAGCAAGGCATCAGGCCGTGACCAGATCAAGCTTACGCTCTACGTCTTCAACGAAGACGGAAACAAACGCACCGTCTTTGATTATCTTGGCTGCGATGAAAAATCCGCGTGGAAGGTTCGTCACTTCGCTGAAGCAGTCGGCCTTCTGGATCACTACGAACGCGGTGAACTCGATGTGAATGATATCGTCGGGCGCACCGGCCGTTGCCGACTGCGGGTGAAACCTGAGTCTAATGGTTATCCGGCCAACAATTCGGTCGGCGATTACGTGCCGCAGGAAGCCAAGGAGAAATCCGCCCGGCCTGTGGCTCGTCCATCTCCGGCTCCTGCCAGGAAATTGGCTCCTGCTGACCTGGACGACGAGATTCCGTTCTGATGTGGAAGCCCCCGAATTCACCTCCGGCCTTCACAGGCACTCTTTGGTTGAACCCAGACAAAACAATTGGCGGGCTGATCAGCGACGTGTTCAACACGCCCATTCATCTGATCGCGACCAAAGAGGGAGGTGAATATCGGGTCCTCGGTTGGCGAGGGAATGCGCCAGAATTTAAGCGCATTCCCTTGCTTGACGACCCAAGAGCGGACGGGTTGCCCGACGATGCACCCCATGATGCCTGCAAGACGTGTGAGGGCAGGCTCTATTGGCGCGCATCGGTTGTCTCAGGTGGCGGTTCAGGTTTGTGGCGATGCGCGACATGCGATCCGGCAGACGACAAGCTATGGCTCGATGGATTGGCTGTTCCCAGGAGGGATGATGAAACTCGTAAAGCAGACTGATCCATCAGCGATTGTGGTTCCGTTTGGGAAACATAAGGGCGCAACGGTGGCCGAACTATTGGCCAAGGACGCCAGCTACGCAGACTGGATTTTGAGCCAAGGCTGGGTTGCTGAGCGATTTGCTGAATTGCATGCAGCCCTGGCAACCCGAGGTGCAGGGACCGACGATACTCCTGAACACAATGCTCTGCAGGCGCGGTTCCTGGAGGAAAAGTTTCGGAAGAATCTGGTTTGGTTCATCAACCATCGGCGCATTACTGAGTTTCTCAATTCCGCCATAAAAGAAATCCTGAGCGACAGAGCCGATAAGGTTAAAAGAAAACAGTCCGACATTGCTCAATCTCTCTCTACCAGAACGTACTACGCAAAGTATAATAGTTACCGCGAAACTGTGGCTCGCATTGACAAGGATATCGCCAGGGCAAGAACTGAATTAATCGAGCTAACAAAGGCAGTCGACGGTCCCGCACCTAAAATCTCAGACGCCAAACTTGCGACCCAGGTGAAATTTGAACAGAAGGGCGTTGACGTTGTTCTGACGTGGCAAATTAAACTTCCTGAATACGGTCCTTTACAAGACCGTTTACTTGTGGAGCTTAAGCCTTCTCTGGGAGATGACTATCCTTCCGTCCTGAGGCAGATGCAGCGGTTGGGATGCGACGTTCTCGTTCTTGACCAATACACCGGTCGCGGCGTGTCGGAACCCCAGCTTCGCCAGATGTTCGAGGCAAACGGCCTATCGCTCGTGTTCGTCCAGGAAATCGAAGAACTGATGAGGCTGCCTCGCGAGTGAAGCAGCATCCGATCATTGAACCCGGTCTTGTCTGATGCCCGAGATCCCCTTCGGAGATCTGAAGGCGTCCGTGATGCTCAGCGCAGTCATCGGCGAAACCGTACGGCTGAAACGAGAAGGTCCGGAGTTCGTTGGGCTCTGCCCGTTTCACCACGAGAAAACGCCGAGTTTCAAGGTCAATGACAAAAAACGGATGTTCCATTGCTTTGGCTGTGGAGCTCATGGAGACGTATTTGATTGGCTTCAGCGTCAGCGCGGCATGACCCCGGAAGAAGCCGCCAGCCATCTGGGATATGTCAATGGGCACACCAATGGCCACGCCAAGCCTGCAGCATCGGCCGACCCAGTATGGCGATCATTTCCGCCACCCGTCAGCGCCGCGTCACCGGACCTATCCGGGTTCGACGCCTGGTACACCTACACGGATCTGGACGGCAACCTCGTTCGCTACATCGCTCGGAACGACGGAAAAGGCACGGAACGAAAGAAGTTTGTCCCGTTCACATGGGGAGACCTCGACGGGGTCGAGGGGTGGCACCGCAAGCAATCCAACCAACCTCGTGAACTGTATGGCTTATTGCGGCTCACCAGGAAGCCAGATGCGGCAGTGATCGTATGCGAGGGTGAGAAAGCCGCAGACGCCGCGCAAGGCATGTTTCCGTCCTATGCCTGTATCACATGGTCTGGCGGCACCAACGCCGTTTCAGGAAACCAATGGGGAGTACTGAAGGGCCGAGCCGTCATTCTGTGGCCCGACAATGATGCGCCTGGCCAAAAAGCTATGGCTGAGCTGACCCGCATCCTGAAACCGATCGCGCGTTCCATCAAACAACTGGATGTCACCTCCCTGCCGGCTGCAGGGGATGATGCTGCTGACCTGAAGACAGACAATCCAACAGAATGGTTGCGCGCTCATTTACCGAACTCTCGGATCATGACTGCCGCAGCATTCATGGCCGATTTCGTGGCGCCTGAGTATGTGGTCGATGGCATTATCCAGCGCGGGCGCCTATACGCCCTGACCTCTCCAACTGGCCACGGCAAGACGGCAGTGGCGTTGTATCTGGCCTGCATGGCCGCGGCTGGCCGTAATATCGGCGCCATAGAGGTCATGCAGGGAGCCGTCGTTTTCCTGGCCGGCGAAAACCCGGATGATCTACGTTGCCGGATGTATGCGGCCTGTCAGTTCTACGCCATGAAGGCTGAGGCCCTGCCGTTCTACGTTCTCCCGGCCACCTTCCCCTTGACCGAGGAAGAAGCTGAAACGCTGAAACGGGAGATCGATGATCTCAACCAAAAGCCAGTTCTGATCATTGTCGACACCGCCGCTGCCTTCTTCCCAGGCGATGACGATAACCAAAACGTCCAGATGGGCGCCTACGCCAGGAACCTGAGGGTCCTGACCACATGCCGCGGCAGCCCTGCCGTGATCACGCCAGCTCATCCGGTGAAGAACCCAGACCGGGAGAACCTGTTGCCACGCGGCGGTGGAGCATTCCTGAACGAACTCGACGGCAATCTGACGTTATGGGCCTACTCGATCGGGGAGGCCGCGATCCTGCACTGGCAGGGAAAGATCCGCGGTCCGGACTTCTCGCCAGTCAGTTTTGGGCTGCATCAGGTTAAGGCGGCCGATCTGATGGACCGGAAAAAACGACCGATCATGTCGATCGTGGCTGCTCTGCTAACCGATGAACAGGCCGAACGCGCTGCCCAGACCGTCATGTCGGACGAAAATGTCGTGCTGGAATGGCTGCGCCGCTACCCTGGGATCAGTCTCAAGGACATCGCCACCAATGCCGGATGGGTCAGCGATACCCACGTCGCCAATAAGGCGAAGGTCCATCGGCTGCTGAAGGGGCTCAAGGCTGAGAAGCTCGTCATTCAACGCCGCGGCAAGTGGGAAATTACCGATGCCGGGAAAAAAGAGCTGGGTCAGAAGGGCGAGGAAACACAACCATGAGGCGAACTGTGGTGCAATCCCTGGTGGAAAATGTAGGATGAAATGCATAAAAACACCCTGTTATTACGTTTCATCATTGAAACGCGAGGCCTCAAAGCGTTTCACCGTTTCATCACAGCTACGATATGAAACAGTTTGACCATGAAAGTTGGGAAAATGGCGGTTTCTCTAAGTGAAACGATGAAACGGTTTTTTGAAACGAGCACCATGTCTTATAGGAAGGAGAGAGAGCGTTTCACTCTCTCTCTTCCTAGAAGGCGAAACAGTGAAACGGAAACGCAGGGTTCGGAGGGTGCCATCGAACCCCTCGCCGCCGAACGGGCGCCCGCCGTTGCAGCGTTGGATTTCTGAGATGGATGAACGAGAGCGCGAGTTGCTGCTGGCGGCTGAGAACGCTTTGTCGAGTTGGCAGGCGTATCGCATTTGCCCGGCCCAATACTACGCGGAAACCTGCAACGCGATGCGACGGCTGGACGCTGCCGCTGAAGCGTACGGCGACGAAGAAATCCTGGAGCCCTCGTATGAGCGACGCGCCCCCGAGCGACAAGGCGAGGTCGAACCTTCCTATGGGCCGTCAGAGGAACCCGAGCCATGATCCCGGAACCCCTGAACGGCATGAAGGACGCCCGCCCTGCGGCTCGCAGCATAGCCGGCCATTTCTTCGACCCGATCTCTGACCGGTGCAGCTGCGGCAAGGTCTACAGCGACATTTCAGCCGCGCCGGAGAGCGCCATCGGCGACGACAGGCAGTCTGGCCTCTGGTGCCACCAGGGGACGCTCACCCGGTTCGAGTGGCAGCAGATCCAGGACCGAAACGCCGAAATCATGGCATGCTGCAGGTCATGACCCAAACCCCGCGCCAATGCTGCGGCGCAACAGGAGGATTGAGAGATGAGCGACAGCATCGGAACCATCATCGTGGTCCTGCTCGCGTGGCAACTGATCGGGCTCGTGGTCATAGCCGTACGGCTGGGGCGCATTCTGACAGCGCTGGAGAAGCGCCTGTGACCTCCTTCGCCCCGCCTGACGCCGACGACGCAATGTGGGTGCCGGCTGACGTGGCCCGTGCGCAAATCCTCGCCCTACGCTGACAAGGAAAATCAGAAACACCACTTCACAGAGGCAAAACTGCTCACCCGACCAAATCCAACGATCTCCCAACTATCCTGACAAGGAAAAATCCATGAGTGTTCCCTACGTCTCCTGGGCCGACGGCGTGCCTCCCTACCGCGAAATGCGCGATGATGGAGAGCAGCAAGGACGCGATCCCAGGAAGCTGTCGCCCGCTCAACTGACCGAGATCGGGTTGGAGCGGCAGTCTCGCGGCGATGCCATCCGCGCTAAGTGCATGGATTGCGTCGGCCAGAACGTCGCCGAGGTCAGGCGATGCAGCGCCGTAGATTGCTCGTTATGGCCGTTCCGCATGGGGACGGATCCGTGGCGCGAAGCACGAGAGATGACCGAGGAGCAACGCGCTGCAGCAATCGAACGGCTGGCGCGCGGACGCGCGGCGCAACGGGTGTGACCCAGAATACAAAAGCCGCCCCGAGGAGCGGCTTTGTGCCCTGCCACCGAAGTGGCCGGGGGGATCTGGCACCCGAGTTACATGACGCGAGGATGTGATGCAACACAGGAGGATTGGGATGAGTGCCCTGGTCGAACACGGCAAGGGAGGCGGGACGTGAAAAAAGACGAACTCCCTCCGTTACCGTTCCTCGCGTTTGTCCGCCGCTTTGGCTGGGTTGTGGTAGATCGCGAATGGGGTGAAGGCGTTCGTTGCTTCGGAACGCGACCCCGCGCCGGGGTAATTTATCAACGGGAGATCATCGCAACGGCGGCTCTACCTGACGCGCCGAAGGAGGCACGATGACCTCTATCAGGCATGACGCGCTCGGCAGATGCTTGACAAACAGGCGGGGATGTGCATAGGGAATGGGCATGAGCGAACAAGGAAGGCCAACTGTCTATTCTGAAGGCGTGGCTAACGAAATTTTAGACCGTCTGGCTGATGGGCAGTCGCTCAGAAGCATTTGCGACGCGCCGGGTATGCCGGGGCGCACCACGGTATACCGATGGGTCATGGATGACGTTTCCGGCTTCCGGAACCAGTACGCGCGTGCGCGAGAAATCCAGGCATATGCGCTGGAAGATGATTTGCGAGACATTGCTGACGACGGCAGAAATGACTGGATGCGCAACAACGATCCAAAGAACCCTGGATGGATTGCGAATGGAGAGCATCTGAACCGTTCTCGGTTACGAGTAGACGCCAGAAAATGGGCGGCCAGTAAAATCCTCCCAAAAGTCTATGGCGAGAAGATCACCCAGGAGGTGACGACTGACAATATTCACCGCATTATTGGCGAGGCGCCGATCGATAAGGAGGCATGGGCTGCGAAATACGCCAATGGCGTCGCCCCGGTTATCGTAGAGAGTGATGATGCCACTTGACGCATCAGACGTCGAAGTCATCTGGGCTCCACAGCAAGGCCCGCAGCAGGCGTTGGTTGAGTGCCCGTTCACTGAAATCCTTTTCGGCGGTGCGCGAGGAGGTGGTAAAACAGACGGGATTCTTGGCAAATGGGCCATCAAGTCATGGCGATACAAGGAGGCGTTCAATGCGGTGCTGTTCCGCAAGGAGATGCCCCAGGCCGATGACCTGATCGAGCGCGCCAAGGAAATCTACCTCCCGATGGGAGCTGAGTGGCGTGAACAGCCGCGGTCATTCCGGATGCCAGGAGGCGGGCGCATTCGTTTCAGGCCGCTGGAGAATGTTGCTGACGCGCAGAAGTACCAAGGTCAGAACCTGACCGACGCCGCGATTGAGGAGGCGGGAAACTATCCTGACTCGACACCGATTGACATGCTGTTCGGGGCGTTACGGTCAAAGACCGGGGTACCGATCCAGTTAATCCTGACAGCCAATCCCGGCGGGCCGGGACAGCAATGGATCCGGCGGCGATACATCGACCCGGCCCCTATGGGTCGCACGCCGCTGATCCGGAAATTACCGAACGGAGCGGAGCACCACTACATCTATATTCCAAGTCGTGTGCAGGACAACCGAGTTCTACTAGAGAACGACCCTACATATATTGACAGGCTCTACTTGGTTGGCAGTAGCGCTCTCGTTAAAGCATGGCTGGAGGGGGACTGGTCGGTGGTTACCGGCGCCTTTTTCGATTGCTGGTCTCCTGTTAAGCACATTCTGCGGCCATTCGCACTTCCCAATCACTGGACGCGGTTCAGCTCGTTCGACTGGGGATCGGCAAAACCATTCAGCCATGGTTGGTGGGGTGTTAGCGACGGCCATTATACGCCTGATGGTCGCTACCTGCCGCCAGGAGCGATGATCCGTTATCGGGAGTGGTACGGGGCCAAATCCCCGAATGTCGGGTTGGGCATGGCAACTGGCGACATCGCCGCCGGAATCGCCAAGCGTGAGGCACCAAATGAAAGACTGGACTATCGCGTCGCGGACCCAGCCTGCTGGAAAGTTGATGGCGGCCCGTCTCATGCTGAGATCATGTACCAATCGCCGGCTCGTTTGCTGTTCCGTCGTGCCGATAACTCCCGGGTGGCGGGTTGGACGCAAATGCGCGACCGCATGATCGGCCAGGATGGCGACCCGATGTTGTTTGTTTTTTCTACGTGCGTCGACTTTATTCGGACGGTTCCTGCCCTACAGCATGATATAACCAAGGCAGAGGATGTTGATACGGATGGCGAGGACCACGCTGGTGACGACGCTCGCTATGCTTGTATGAGCCGGCCATGGACCCGGAAGGCTGATATAGCGCGCCCGATCCGGGGCACGAACGAAATGACGCTGAACGAGGCGTTCAAGCTGACGAACCCGACGACGCGCAGCGGGGGGCAGAGGATCTGAGGATGGACAAAACCGATGCCGAAGATGATCTGAGAGCCGCCAGGGCAGAACTTGAAGCCGCGTTGCGGGCTCGGAATGAGCAAGAGCGCGTGGATCGGGCTTTCGACGGTCTTCGGGAGGCTTTCGATCGTTGGTATGACTTCGCGGCCACCCAAGGATGTCAGTTTGATGCCAGATACGGCCGAATGGCTGACGCCGTGCCGATCAGGAATGGGCAGGGGATCTGAACCATGGGGCCATACACGCAGCCGATGACGGAGCGAGAAATTGCCTACAATCGGGCATATCGCCAGGCGTCTGGCATGCCTCTTCCAGACGGCTGCTTTAATCTTGCTTATCCTCCAGTATCGTTTGCCAATGAGCCGGTGATTGAGCCGGTCGCCATCGATTGGCTGGAAATCAACCGGGAGTTCTCGTGATGGTAGCCATGAGGAATATGAAACCAACCAAATCCGAACGCGACGCGGCTGATGCCGACGGTATGCCCGGCAACGGCTCGCAGCGTGACGGCGTGCCGGTACGGCTCGAGCATGACCACATCGTAAAGCTGGGGCTGTCCGGTCCTATGGCACACGGCACCAAGGTGGAGATTGGTGGCCACGGCGAGGTGACCGAATCGGGAACGCATGAGATCGATGGCGAGCCGCGGCACCACATGACGGTAACGCTGACCCGGGCCGGCGTGGAGCAGAAGGAGACGGCGGCCGATCGCCGGGCGGATCTGCGCAACGACGTGGAGAGCGCGGCCGCCGAGCGGAAGGAGAAGGTTTGATGGCAGGTTACTGGCGTCCTGGTGATCTTCAGCCCAACACTGAGGATTGGGCGCAGTGGGCGTCGCGGTCTTCTGCCCAACAGGCACTGATCTCGCACACCAACACCAGCGTTGTGGTCGACACGCCTGTGCGGCCAGACCCGGGCGACAGCCTTTACGAGACGTGTTTGGCGATGCAGGGCGTCATGACTGAGTCGGAGGCGAAAGCGGCGTGGCGAACGCTGGCGGGATTGGATACAGTTGAGCTGACTGACCCCGACTGGGAGCCGGATTACGCGATCATCAATCGGCTGCGCGCGAATGAGCGCCAGCTTCTGGCCGAGAACGCTGAACTCCTGCGCCTCATGGGCGTGCAGAACGCGTGGATCATGGAGTTGAACGAGCGCCTCAGGATGCCGACCGAGGCCGGCAATCACGACTACCACGGGCCAACCAAACGCGATCCTGACACGGGCCGCAATATCCCCGTGCCTGATCCCGTGCATGAGCGGTTCCACGGCGCTGTGGGCGATGTCATCGCGGGCCGAGTGATGCCCGAGGCGCGGAAGCAGATGCAGGAGGCGCTGAAGAGTGCCCCGAAGGATCGTGCACCCTTCCCTGCCGAAGGCTCCAAGGATGATCAGAGGCGTATCGGATGGGTCGGTGAGTAAAGCGAATGGCTGAGGGCATCTCTGGCGTCGGCGAAAGCATCGGCAGCGCTGGCATTGATACGAGATCTGACCTCGGGACGGGGGATGAGGCGCTCTGGAGTTTTTGGATTGGAGAAGACAGGATAGCTGGTCGCGACGAGGAAAAATGGCACAAGCGCGCCAAAAAGATCATCCAGCGCTATCGCGACGAGCGCCCGCAGACCGGCCAGAGCGTTCACAGGTTCAACGTGCTCTGGTCCAACGTCCAGACGCTGATCCCGGTTCTCTACGCCCGCACGCCCAAGCCTGACGTGCAGCGCCGGTGGCTCGATCAGGACGACACCGGCCGGCTTGCAAGCATCCTCCTTGAGCGCGCCATTTCCTATTCGCTGGAGAACTCCGACTTTGATTCCGTCATGCAGGCCGTGGTGCAGGATCGTCTGCTTCCGGGCCGCGGCACGGCGCGGGTCATGTACGTGCCGCACTATGGCGATCCGATCCCGCCGGCTGAAGAATTCGAAACAACGTGGGCAGCCGCTACCGACGTGGACAATCCCGGCGACAAGGGCTCGCCCTTGCGCGAAGTCGTCTATGAAGAAGCGATCGTTACTTATCAGTATTGGGAAGATTATCGCGAGGGTCCGGCGCGTACCAACCGTGAGGTGCCGTGGAAGCGCTATCGGTCCTACATGACGCGCGATCAGCTGGTGGAGCGGTTCGGTTCGAAAAAGGGGAAGAGGGTCAATCTCGATTTTACCCCGAAGGGCTCCAACCAGCAGGACCCGGACAAGTCGTCCACGGTGCCTGACATCTTCAAGAAGGCGGTCATTCACGAATACTGGGACCGGATGAAGGGCGAGGTGGTGTGGCTGGCTCCAGGCACGCCGGATATGATCCTCGATCGCGTCGACGATCCGCTGCGGCTGCCGAACTTCTTCCCCGATCCGAACCCGTTGCTGGCCACGACGACAAACGACAAGCGCATTCCGGTGCCGGACTACGTTGAATACCAGGATCAGGCAGACGAGCTGGACAAACTGACGGCGCGCATCGACACCCTGACGCGGGCGCTGAAGGTCTCTGGCGTCTACCCCGGCGCGCAGAAGGCCACGCTGCAGCAGTTGATCGACGAGGGCACCGAGAACAAGCTGATTCCGGTTGAGGACTGGGCAGCATGGATGGACAAAGGCGGTTTGTCGAACTTCATCCAATGGATGCCGATCAAGGAAGTAGCGGAAACGCTGATCCAGTTGTACGCGGCGCGGGACAAGACGAAGGACCTGTTGTACGAGATCACCGGCATTGGCGACATCATGCGCGGGGCGACCAATCCGAACGAAACGATGGGCGCGCAACAGCTGAAGGCCAATTTCTCGACACGGCGGATCCAGCCGCAGCAGCGGGCCGTGGCGCGATTCGCGACTGACATGATCCGGCTGATTGCGGCGGTCGTCGCCGAGCACTTCGATCCGAAGACCATTTCCATGATTACCGGGTATCCGCAGCTGGCGCCGGTGCCTGAGATCGGGCCGCCGCCGCCGCAGTTCCTCGGGATGCCGATGGCGCCGCAGGGGAACGTGGTGCCGCTGCGGCCGGGGATTGCGGCATGAGCGAGATGGTTGAGCGGGTTGCCAAGGCCATTGGTTGTCGGGATTATGAGCGATGCCCGTTGCCGCAACAGGAGCACCCCGAACAGTGCGATGACTGCCTGGCCACAGCCAGATTGGCGATCGGAGCCATGCGTGAGCCGACAAGGGCAATGGCCGAAGCAGGCGCGACGCGTTGGCATAAAGGCGATTGGAAAACTCCAGGCATGATGTATCTCGGGGATGCACATGCATTGGTTTGGGAGCGTGCGATTGATGCCGCGCTTGATTTATAATGTCCGGCGTGCGGAGTGTCCGGGCGATCAACTTCTTCGACTATCCGCTCAACGATGGCGTTGTTGTGAATCTGCCGGGCTATGGCACGACGGCGCAACGCCCTGACACACCGGCCACGGGCGATTCGTATCTGGACACGACGCTGGGCTATCCGATCTGGTGGAACGGCGCGGCGTGGGTTGATGCGACAGGAGCGACGGTATGAGCCAGACCATGCAACCCCCTGGACAGGGAATGCCGCCTCCGGGTATGATGCACCCGCCAGCCCCCACGGCTGCCCCACCTGGGGCACCACCCCAGGGCACGCTGCCTCCACAGCCTGGACAGCCGATGGGACAAGCTGGCGCTCCACCCGGACCCACACCTAATCCCGCCTTCGCCGCCTGGATGCAGGCCAATCAGCAGCGCCAGCAGATCATAGCGCAAAATCAGGAGAAGCAGGCGCAGTTCGATGCGGCGTGCGCGCTGATCCGCAAGGATGGCGTCCGCGGGTTCCGCCTGGACATCGAGGCCGACAGCACCATTGCTCCGGACGAGCAGGCCGAGAAGCAGGCGCGCATCGAGTTCCTGCAGCAGATGGTGCCGTTCATGGAACAGATCGTTCCCGTGGCCCAGGGCAGTCCCGAGATGAGCGAGCTGATGAGCCAGATCGCCATGTTCGCGGTGCGCGGGTTCCGGGTGGCGCGGCCGCTCGAGGAGGCGTTCGAGAAGGCGTTCAAGGTGCTGGGCACGATGCCGAAGCCGCCGGCCAAGAACCAGGGCAAGCAGACCGACCCGGCGCTGGAGAAAGCCAAAATAGAGGCCGACGTGCATGATACCGAGGTGCGCGCTCAGGCTGACACGGCAGATACGGCGAGCAAGGAGCGCATTGCGTTGGCCACGCTGGGCCAGAAAAACCAGCAGGCACAGCGGGACGCGGAGATGGCGCAGCTGAAGGCTAATGCTGAGCAACAACACAATACTGCGAAGTTGATGCTGGAAATCGCTAAGATGCATCAGGCCGCACAGCAGCACTCAGAGCAAATGGCCAATCAAAGCGCGGGGAGGCTGACGTGAAAGACAATGAAACATCTGAGCAATATGCCCGCCGTCGCGCAAAAGAGTGGAGAGAAGCCAATCCGGACTGCGCCGAAATTTGTGTGGGTTGGTCATTATCGCTGAACCGCCCGTTACTTCTTGATGGAAGCGGGAGTTTTGAAATTGTAGTGGGTGACAAATGACCATCAACCCTGAGACCGAAGTCGTCCACACCTCGTTCGATCCGGTGACGCGTTCGCACAGCTACACCGTCGAGAAGCACGGCAAGCGCTGGACGGTCGTTATCCCGGATGCCGAACTGGCGCAGTTCGGGCGCATCGTCGGCGCGCAGGCGGGATTCAACAAGGCGCGGCGCCGGGCGTATCTGGGCCAGCGCCTGACCGACGCGATGCAGGGAGAGCCGGATGAGTGAGTTCGAAAGCGGAAATGCTTTTTGGGATGGGGAGCAGTGGAATTATCGGGCGCCTGTAACGCTACCATTATGGCCCGAAACCATAGCATCAACGATTTATAACAAGGTGGTTACTGAAAAGATAAAGGCAGATCTATCGCGGATAAATCCATTTTTCCGGTCGTTGGTTGATCGGTCATGAGCGACGAACCGACGCGATGCAGGGAGAGCCGGATGCCGCCTGAGGAAGAAATCCCGTCTGTAACTATGTTTATGGGGCAGAATGTGGATGATATGACCTGCGAACAAGCCATTGCAGCTCTTAAAGTATGTGCTCGCATTTTGACGGAGACTAATGACAGGGTACTAATGACTCACGCTATGTACCGCAAGATACTGGGGGCTCGAGGTTCTCGTGGCTGACGACACGGTCGCCTCGCGCCTGCCATCCATGATCGATGAACTGTGGGCATTCAATGAAACGCGTAAGCTGGCCCTGGGCAACAGGCCGATCGATCCGGACGGTGAGAGAGCGTTGGGCCGGCTGTTGTCCGATCCGCCTGAGGAAGATCAGCCATACCAGACACTGGATCGTTGAAATCAAATGGCGCGGGAGCGTGTACCAGTGGGCAGTGGACGAAAACGGGATGACAAGGCTGTGAGATGACAACGTTGGAATATGTTTTCAGAGACATTCTGAATTCCGTGGGGCGGCTACAAAAGCCAGCCTTCTGGACAGTTTCGCCTGCTACTTTCCAAGCTATGATGAGGGATCTGGAGATTTGGTGTGACCGCAGCGGATATTTACTGCGAGTTGACGAACAGGGCAGCCCGTTGGTCGGGGGTGTACCAATACGAGTTGAGACGGTCCTGCTATGACCCGACGCACCTACGTATACGACCCAGACCTCGACGCCATGATCATGATCCGCGGCCCCGGCGCGAACCACCCTGAGGAGCCGGCGTCCGGCGTTCAGATCATCCGCGACATCGAACCATACCGCACCGCAGCATCAGATGTGGCCAGCGACGGCAAACGCCCGGTGATCGGCTCGCGCTCGAGGCATCGGACGTTTCTGTCCGACAACGGCTACATCGAGGTCGGCAATGAACGTCCGATCAGCGGTGAGCGGCCGCAGTTGTCCCGCGAGGAACGGGTGAACGACATTCGGCGGGCATTGGGCGACTTTGGATCAAACGTGAGGGACTGATGTGCGCTGACCCTGATCTATGGCTGAAGTTTGCAGGCGTGGCTAGCGCGGCCGGCCTCGTTGGCTGGCACATTAGTTCATGGGTGCGCCGGGTAGAAGAAAGACAAAGGTGCCGGAAACAGCTTCGCCGCGCCGGTCAACCGCCCTGTGAGTGAGCCGGGGCAATTCAAGTTCCCCGCAGACGCCAGACGGTGCTGGCCATGGTTCCACCAGTGGATCATCGTCGACAAACTGGAGAACCGCGGCTGGTTCGGGTCTGTCACTATCCAGCCGATTTACCGCTGCGTGCGGTGCGGCGCACTTTGCGCCCATGGATGACCGCCATTTGCCTATCACGGATGACTATAAAGGTCGTTTGACTATCACGGAGCGCTGGATCGTTGAAATCAAACTTTTGCGCTCATGGATGACCATAAATGCCACTTGACTATCACGGAATGCCCGGTTTATAGGCAGTCCCACTCCAGGAGACTCATTTGCCACCTGATGACCAGACGACTGCCGAACCGGAAGTCAGCGACGACCTGAAATCGCTGCTTTCTGCGGCTTTTGACGAACATGAAGTCAGGCAGGAGCCTACGGAACGAACAGAGCAGTCCGATTCGCGCCCCCGTGCGCCAGATGGCAAGTTCGCAAAGGCCGAAAAGACCGAATCCGAGGCAGAAACGGGTGCAGCTGAGACAGATGCGCCCGCAAAGCCGGCAGATGAGGAAAAACCTGCCACAGAACAGCCTGTGGCAGCGGCAGCCGAGCCGCCCGGGCATTGGAAAGCCGAGGACAAGCAGACTTTTGCGGCACTCCCGGCCGAGGCGCAGCAGTTTTTGCTTCGCCGACACGGTGAGATGGAAGCCGATTACACCCGCAAAACGCAGCAGCACGCCGCTTTCGTGCGGGATTACGACCCAGTCCGGCAAATCCTCGCGCCGCATGAGGCGCAGATCAGACAGGCTGGATTTACCCCGGCAACGCTGATCCAGGCATGGTCAAACGTCGAGAAGGCCCTGATGGAAGGGCGCGGCGTGGACATTGTTCGGGATCTGGTCGCCAATTACCGGTTGGATAAGGCTCAGATTGCCCGCGCCATTGGCCTGACGGCGAACGGAACAGGCTCTGAGACGCCTCCGGTCCCCGAGGGTCATCAACCGATTGCCTTGCCGCCAGAGGTCGTTAGCACGATCCAGCGTCTGGAACAGCAGGGCCAGCAATTCAACCAGTTTCTTACGGCGCAGCAGGAACAGCAGCGCCGTGAGGCAGAGAGTCGTGTCGAAGGCACGATTACGGCGTTTCGTAACGCCAAAGACTCGTCCGGCAATCTACTGCACCCGCACTACGACGATCTGGAGGCTGACATGGTCCGCCTTTGGAAAGCCGCCGCAGGTGAGGGCCAGCAGCCGACGTTGGACGAGATTTACGACCAGGCCGTGTGGGCAAACACTTCCACCCGCCAAAAGCAACTCGAAGCCCAAAGCGCAGCCGCAGAGGCCCAGCGTCAAAAGGCCGAGAAGCAACGGCAGGACGAAGCCAGGGCCAAAGCGGAACGAGCGAGAAAAGCAGCGTCATCGGTCACCGGCGCCCCAGGGTCCGGCCAGTCTCGTGTGGCGCAGGCGCAAGCCGAAGGCGGTTCGCTCAGAGATCAGCTCAACGCAGCGTTCGAAGAACTCAGCGATGCGTAAGAGCTTTCCCGCAATCAGGAGCGTCGTGAGACGCCCCGTCCCTGTGCGGCCTGTTGGGCCGCCCGATGGAGCCCTAGATGGCAATTCCGAACACCAACTGGTCGGAGATCACGACCACCACGCTTTATAACCGGACACGAAAACTCGCCGACAACGTCACGAAGAACAACGCCCTCCTGAGGCGCCTGTCAACGAAGGGCAAGGTCAAGAGCTTCGATGGCGGTCAGGCGATCGTCCAGGAAATCGAGTACAGCGAAAACGGTACGTTCAAGCGGTATTCAGGATACGACATCCTGAATATCTCGCCGTCGGATGTCTTTACTGCCGCGCAATACCCGATTGCCCAGGCCGCGGTTGCCGTCAGCATTTCCGGCCTCGAAATGCTGCAGAACTCCGGCAAGGAGAAGATGATCAACCTTCTGGAAAGCCGGATCGGCAACGCCGAGCGGACCATGCAGAACAACATGAGCAATGACGCCTACTCGAACGGCACCGCTGATGGCGGCAAGCAGATCGGCGGCCTCCAATTGCTTGTGGCTGCGATCAACAACTCCGGCACCATTGGCGGCATCGACGCCGGCACGTGGGGCTTCTGGCAGAACAACGTCCAGAGCTTCGCAACCAACGGGCTGGTCGCCGGTACCTCGACCATGCAGACCCAGATGAACCGCGCATGGCTGGCAATTGCCCGTCAGGCCGATCGTCCGGACCTGTTCATCGCGGACAACATCTACTTCCGCTACTACTGGGAATCGCTGCAGGCGATCCAGCGCATCCAGGACGATCGCAACGGCATGGCCGGCTTCATGAGCCTCAAGTTCATGGATGCCGACGTGGTCTACGACGGTGGCTTCCAGGGCACCTCGGCGGGCAACGTGTCCGTGCTTGGCTCCGGCGGCTCGTGGCTATCGGGTAGCGGCGCTCCGACGTCGACGATGTATGCGCTGAATACCGAATACATCTTCCTGCGGCCACACCAGGATCGCGACATGGTGCCGCTGGACCCGGATCGTTTCAGTGTCAATCAGGATGCGATGGTGAAGCTCATCGCGTGGGCGGGAAATATGGCAATGTCCAACCGCTTCCTACAAGCGATAATCACCGCGTGAAAGGGTAGCTAAATCAATGTCTTGCTTGTTGGGCCATAACCTTATAGAAATGGGCTATAACAGCTCATTGGAACGGGTTATGCACGACTTTGTGGGACAAAGATTTGGCCGTCTGGTGGTTCAACGTCGCGTCCCAGGTGGGGCCTGGATGTGCCTGTGTGATTGTGGAAAGGTTTCTTACGTACTTACCGGCAACCTGAAGTCTGGCGGAAGCAAGTCATGCGGTTGCTTATGGAAAGAGAAGATCACCACGCACGGGCTCACCGGGTCACTTGAGTATAAAACGTGGAAGGCTATGCATGAGCGCTGCAAGTCGCTTAACCCATTGCACCGAGCGAACTACTTTGACCGGGGCATTACGGTTTGCGAAGAATGGCGCGATTTTGTTGTCTTCTTGCGTGATATGGGACGACGCCCAACGCCGACCAGCGAACTCGACCGGATCGATAATGCTAAGGGTTATTCCAAGGATAATTGCAGGTGGTTAACTCACCGGCAAAATCTGAATAACAAACGCACTAATCGATATTTCGAGTACAATGGTCGTACTCAGACAATCGCCGATTGGGCCACCGAACTCGGACTGAATTACCGCACGTTGAACAATCGTCTCAATCGCGGCTGGCCCGTCGAGCGAGCGCTTACAGAAGGCGTAAACTAATGGCCTATACACCCGTTACTCCGGAAGCCGGCATTCAGCCGATCGCGCAGGCTGCGGCAACCGGAACCCTCAATCACCCGCTTGGTGCTGTCGTGCGGGCTTACGACCCGACCTATGGCGAGGGTTACTTCATCTACCTTTACGGCGTGGCGAACAACACTGTCGGGTCTCTGGTGACCTATAACCAGTTGACCGGCCTTACGACGTTGTCGCCGACCACGGGCAACAAGGCGCAGCCGGTGGCTGTGTCGATGTGCGCCAACACCTCGATCACCACTGGTTCGTGGTATCAGGTTGGCGGCGCTGCCGTGATCAAGAAGACGGCGGTTAAGATCTCGCCGGCCGTCCCGCTGTTCCTGAGTGCCACAACCGGTCGCGTCAAGGCGGTTGCCTCGGCCGGCCTGCAGTTGCTGAACACGGTTTCGGTCAACGCCGCAACGGTTGCTTCGGCGACGAGCACCATTACGGCGCAGATCCAATGGCCGTTCATTCAGGGCCAGATTACCTGATGCGATTGGCCCGGGCATATCCGGTGGATGACCGTCATATCCATGATACGGCGGTTATTCACCCATATGTCGTCGTCGATATGATCCCGTCTGCGTCACCATCATTGGCGCGGGCGGGACATGCCGAGCGGCTACTTAGTATTGGGCCAAGAACTGAAATCATGCCGTTTGCATTGCTTTACCGAGGCGCGCACATCGGAAGCGATTGCCTGATCGGCAATCATGCCACGGTAAGAGAACAGGCCACGATCGGAGACAGATGCATCATCGGACAATATGTCTGCATCAGTTACGATGCGGAGCTGGCCGATGAAGTCAGGGTACAGAACGGCACCTTGATAGCCGACGGTTGGAAGGTCGGCCGCGGTACGTTCATAGGCGTTAACGTTTCGACGATGAGCGACCGGCGCCGGGACGTGGTTGATTATGAGTTTAAGGGGTCTTGCCCAAGCGTCATCGGTGAGCGGTGTCTTATTGGGTCCGGCGCAGTAATTCTCCCGGGCATCACGATCGGCAACGATGTTGTGATCGGTGCAGGAGCGCTGGTGACCAAAGATATCCCTGATGGGGCTACCGTCTTGGGTCAGCCGTCCAGGGTTATGGGGACGGAACAACAGGCCCAGATGATTGCTCAACGAGCGATGGCTCAGGCGCTGGCTAATTACCAGAATATCACGCGTGACACAGACCAATGGGATGGTAGCGGCGCGAGGCAGCGCGCATGAACGTTGTCTCCTTCTACGCCCCACGCCCCGATCACCCGTTCTTCCGGGATTACACGCCGTTTCTGGATCTGCTGCGCCTGTCCTGCGCGCGGTTCGGCCACCGTCACATCGTGCTCACCGACGATCCATCGGTTGGCGAAGATGCCTACGTGACGGATCTTCCTCAATCGCTCATGCGAGCGACGATTGCGGCACAGCTGGCATATCTCAATGATCCGCAATTTGCCAACACGCCGACTCTGCTGACTGGCGCTGACTGCGTGCTGGCCAGAGACCCAGCGAAGGTTGATGCCCGCGGCGTCGACATGGTGATTACGACCGACGATAGGTTCCAGGACTGCCGCATGAACTGCGGTGCTATTTTCATTCCGCGGCCGAAGTCCGTTCGATGGGTCTGGCGTGAGGCGTTGAAGCGCTGCGGTGATGACTGGGGCGATGATCAGACATCGCTGTATTCCGTGATCAACGAAATGCGGGACTGGTTGAACATCCGCGAAGTGCCATGTGATCCCTACAATCTGGCGCCGGAACACCCCGGCGACGATTGTAGGCGCGGCACCGTGTTGCATTTCCGTGGCCCACGCAAAGACTGGATGGTGCCGTATTGCCATCACTGGCTTGGTTTGGGCTCTGGCGCCGAAGCCAAGGCGCTTCCGAACATGACCGAAGAAGCGATGCTGGCCAACGTGCGCGCCAATATCGGGCGCGATGTTCCCTGGCTTCGGTCTATTGATCCACATGACCGGCATGCTGTTCTTGTCGGCGGCGGTCCCTCGCTGGCCGACACGCTGCCGGAGATCCGACGCCGAGCCGCCGATGGGCAGGATATCTTCGCGCTGAACGGCACTGCGCAATATTTGCGGGACAATGGGATCGAGCCGACCTGCGGTGTTGTTCTGGATCCTCGGCCGGGAAATGCCAGGTTTATCGTGTCCGACCTGAAGTGGCTGCTGGCGTCACAGTGCGCGCCGGAGGTCTTCGTAGCCGCAGGTCGCAGGGCTCTGATGTGGCATTTTCCGTTGAATGGCGCGCAGGACCTGATCCCCGAGGATCGGCGTGGTGATGCGTTGTGGGTAGCCGGGGCCATCAGCGTCGGACTGACGGCGATGTGTCTGGTTGCTGGTTTGGGATACCGTAAGATCCATCTCTACGGCTACGACAGTTCCGATCGCGAAGACGCTTCGCATGCTTACGAGCAGCACGAAACGACGGCCGAGCAAAAGCGGGTGACAGCGTGGTGCAACGGGCAATCCTTCAAGTGCGGCATTGCCATGTATGCACAGGCGCATTCGTTCCAGCGTTTTGCTGAAATGTTGGCCGATATCGGCGCGGTAATCACGGTTCACGGCGACGGCTTACTGCCAACCATCGCACGGTGCATGCAGCAGGCAGTTCCAGTTCAAGAGGATATGGCAGCATGAGTTCCCCTGATAGATTGATGGCGGCTGGCGTTCCAGCCGCAGCCGCGGTGCAGATTGCAGGAGCATCGAAGTTCGGGTTGGTTGGCACGGGTGGCACCAAGGCTGCGGCGGTGCAGTTGGTCTCCGGTCCGAATATCATCGCCACCTGTGCGAGCGCTGGTGTTGCGGCGTTCATTTTGCCAACGGCAGAAGGTGCGCCACCTGTCCCAGTGGAGAACGACGGCGCGTCATCCGCGCTCGTATTCGCCAACGGGACCACTGAAACGATCAATGCGCTTTCGGCAGGCGCCAGTTTCAGCGTCACCAATGCAAAGCGAGCGGTTTTCTACCCCTGCCGGAAGAGCGCGACAGTCGTTGGCTGGATCGCGGTTCTGAGCGCGTAAGGAGTCTTTATGTCAGGCTACACACGAACCATGGGCATGCCGCAGACCGGGCGTGACTCGACCATTCCGCGGTTTCACATGGAAGCAGTTGAGGATCAGGTCGCATCAGCGGCGCAGGGACGACCGATCTACTTCCAGCAAGAACGCGTCCAGTTCATCCAGCCCGGCAACCCAAACTCTCCGGTTGCGGTTGTGACCGAGGAGCACCGGCAGCGCTGGCCCGAGCAGTATCAGGCGTTCAAGAAGAACGAAGAGTGGTCGGTCGATGGCACGCCGCTCGAGCAATGGCCGTTCCTTCGCAAGGTCAACGTGATGGAGCTGAAGGCCCAGGGCATCTTTACGGTTGAGCAATGCGCCAACCTGTCCGATCTGGCCTGCCAGAACATGGGCATGGGCGGCATGGCCATCCGTGACGCGGCGAAGGCTTATCTGAGCGACGCCGAGGCCATGAAGATCGTCAGTCAGGCGATCAATGAGAAGGATGCTGCCGAGGCCCGGGCGGCGCATGCCGAAAAGCGGTTGTCCGAACTCGAGCCCATGGTCAACCAGATGCATGCCGAACTGATGGCGCTGAAGAACGCGGCGCCAGCAACGGAGACGTTTATCCAGGGCATGCATGACCCGGTGCAGCAGGGCGTTCGTGCGCAACCCCCGGCGCCACCGGCCGCTTCGTCGCTGGATGCTCTGGCTACGCAACGCCGGCCACGGGTGAAGCAGGAAGCCGCCTGATGCTGGATCTTGGCGACATCCTTGGTGTGCCAATGGTGGCGGGTAACGAGAAGCCCACTATGGAGCAGCTTGTCGCGGTCGTTATCCAACAACAGGAAGGCATTGATCTTCTTACGAAGATTCTTGTTGAGCATAAGGCAAAGTTCGCGATCCTGGAAGGCGAGATTCGGCTGCTGCGCGCCAGGAGCGATCCGCCGAAACGCTCCAGCATTCTGAGGGTGTGAGATGAGCGGCACCACCAACGGGCAAGGTCAGCGGGCTCTGTTTGCAAACGCTCCGGTTCTTCCGGCGCCGCAGACCATCCCGGTTGTCCCATCCGGATCCAATCTCGCCGCGGCGATGATGGCGCAGAACCACGGGACGAACCTGCAGACGCCAAACTTCGGCAGTGCCATTCCACTGTCATCGATGCTTTCGATGATGAAGGATCTGAAGGGTACGCCAAACCCAACGCCAGGAAACAACCAAACTGGCCTTGTGCGTGGCGCCGATGGCAGCTGGGTGGCGGGGCCGACAATGGGCCAAAGTCCATCTCCGGATTTCAGCGCGTTGCAGGCAGCAGGTGCGTTCCAGGAACCGCAACAGGCACAGATGCCAGGGTCTCCAACGGCAGGCGCCCCGGGCTTGGTGGGTCTCGGCGCTCCCGGCATGCCTGGGGCAATGCCAGCACCTGGGATGCCGTCACAAGGCGCCCCAGGGACCGGAGGGCCAGATCAGCCCGGGTTGTTTGGGCAGACGATGAGTTGGCTGCAAAGCCTTTATGGCGGCGGCGGTGGAGGGGGTGGGTGATGCCGAGCAAGTCAGCCAAACAAGCCAGAATGATGCGAGCTGTTGCTCATAATCCGGCGTTCGCAAGGAAAGTTGATATTCCGCAAAAAGTGGGGCGTGAATTCGCCATGGCCGACATCGGGAGAAAATTCGCCCCGAAAGTCGCCCCCAAGAAATGACGCAAACGCTTCTCCAGCTTTGTCGGGCGGCGTGTTCCACGGCGCCGGTGGCGTTGCCTGCCTCGATCGTCGGAAGCGATGACGAGACGGCAGCGCTGCTGCTTGGTTTGGCCAATGACGCTGGAGATGAACTGTCACGCCGCGCCCCGGGCGGTTGGGTGGACATGATCCGGGAGTATGACTTTCAGACCGTGGCGCTTGCGGCGCAGGACGGCACGATTGCCAATGTGGGGAATTCGGCGGTCATCTCCGGGTTGAGCGGTATCCAGTTGGTCACACCCAACCTGTGGATCGCGAGCGGCACCGGCATTCCGAACAACGCAGCTGTGCGATTGGTTACCCCGCCGATCACGGTAGCCGCGCCAAATCCCGACACGATTACGCTCAGCGTCCTGTCATCTGTGACTGGCGCCGGGAGTTTCACCTTCGGGCAGGCCATGTATCCGCTGCCGTCCGATTTCCAGCGGCCGATTGACAACACGTTCTGGGACCGGTCCAGGTTCTGGTCGATGCGGGGGCCGCAGTCACCGCAGCAGTGGCAGCTTTACAAATCGTCGGTGATTGGTCGGGCGTCAATTCAACGAAGGTTCCGGTTTTTGAGCATCTGGACGCCGCAGGGTGCCGGCATCGGCGGGGCTGGTGCCGGCACCGGCCTGTTCGGATCCAACATTCCGTCGTTCCAAAAATACATCAGCATCGACCCGGTCCCCTTCGACAATGGATCGCAGCTGGTCTTCGAATATGTATCAAACGGCTGGTGTATGAGCCCTGGCGGAATTCCGCAGGACTCGTGGCAGACCGATGACGATGTGCCGATTACGCCTCTGTTCGAATACCTGATCAGGCTAAGCCTGAAATGGCGACTGTTGCGCAGGCTCGGGCTGTCCTACAGCGAGGAACTGAACGAATATGAGACGCAGGTCGACAAGGCGCTGGCGCACGATGGTGGCGCGGCAATCCTGGATCTCACGCCGAACAATAATCTGACCCTGATCGGGCCATGGAATTTGCCCGAGACAAATTTCGGGAACGTCCTTTCATGAAAAAGCTTCTTGCCGCGCTGTGCCTGCTTCCGTCGCTGGCCATGGCGCAATCTTCACCGAACTGGCCGCCTGGTTACACGCCATCGGTCCCCGAGATCGAGGCTGAGTTTGCAAGCAAGCTTGATGTCGGCAATCCCAATTTCATTACGACCAATACGACTTACACCATTCCGACCGATTATCTGACGCTGCCTGCGGCGTTCGCGGCGTTGGCCGCCAAGAGTATCGCCACAGATGTGACGGTTACGATCCAATTGCCGGCGGGGATCACGACTTCCACAACGCCGTATCAGCTTTATCACCCAAATTCAAATCAGATTATTGTCAAAGGGCAATTACCAACAACGACGCCGTTCACAGTCACTGGCGTGTCCGGAACGGCTGGCGCCTATGCCGTAACAGGGACGGTCAGCTCTGCGACCGGCATTCTTCAGGGTGCGCTGGTTGAGTTGTTCGACGCCGCCGGTTGCTCCTACACATCGCCATCGACGGCGTGCCTGCATCAGGGGGCGTGGGTTGTAGCCTCAGTGTCTGGCAACATAGTCGTTGTCACCAACACCAACTGGCATGGCGGCGCGCCGCCTAACTCCACCGTTATGTCGATGAGGGTCTATCCGACCACGCTGAAGTGGATGGGGTCAGCGAACGGCATCCAGGCGTACCACGGCTACTACAGCAATCTGGCGTTGCTCGGTGACAACACGGCCAACGCGATCGGCTTTAGTGGCTACATCCCGAACGGCGCGGTAGCTGAGAAGGACGGCGTGCTGACGGTCGACCATGTCATCGCCAACGGTTGGGATCTGGCCGGCTTTGCCGGAATCGACAAGTTCGCGGCCACCATTACCAATGCGGTCAGCTCGAACAATGGTTACTACGGGTTTTACTACAAAGAAGGCGGTCGGGCCCGGTGCAACTCATGCGTTGCCAGTGGCAATGGCTATGAGGATAGCACGGAAGGCGTATCGGCCGGCTTCATCGCCAAGGACAACTCGACGCTGAACCTTGCTGATCCGATCTCGATCGGGAATCGCCGTGACGGACTTGCCGCCACCTTCGGCATGATCCTGGTGGAGAACGCCAATCCCCCGCTCGCCGGATGGAACGACTATTCGTTCGATCTCTACGGCGGAAAGATGCAGATGCAGACGTGGAAGAGCTACGGCGAGGTCCACAACTGCATTCTGGCAGACCAGGGTTCGCAGTTCCTCGGTCGTTCCGGTGTTTGCAACACGCCAACAGTGAACGGCGTCGAAGCCACGGGGCTTTCCGTGGTCGATGCCCAGAGCATGACCCTGACGGGTGTCGGTGGCGTAACGCCAGCAAACGGCGTCAAAGCCGGCTCCGGCGCCGTCATCTACGCCCAGAGCACCAACCAGACGACGGCGCTCGCCAACGCCGCGTATCTGGCCCAGGACGGCGGCAGCATCGACAATACAAGCGCATCAGGTTCGGTGAACAGCACGCCAACGACCGGGACAGTCGGCAACAACAACGGCTTTATCGGTCAGAAGAATACATCAACTGCAGTCCCGAACACGGTTGGCAAACTCACGACCCCTGGGGTTCTCTCTGCGGGAACGAAGTTCACAACCAGCGGCTGCTCGGTCAGTTCCACGTCTGGCGGTGCGACAGCTGGAGTGTTCACGCTGGGGGCCAATAGCTGCACCGTGGTCGTGACGCTAAACGGCGCTACGGGCTTTACCGCGACCAACGGTTGGCAATGCGTTGCAGTCGATCGCACGGCGCCTACTGTCCTGATTGGCGGCAATTCATCGAGTTCGGCGACCACGGCAAGTTTTGTGATCCCGGCCGGCGCTGGTGCGACTGATGTAATCGGCTTTGCGTGCACAGGGTATTGAGATGAACTTGTCACGCTTCGCACTTCTTCTCGTTCTGCTGCCATCCTTGGTGCTTGCCCAGTCGTCTCCGAACTGGGTACTCGGCTATAAGCCGACGGTCGCCGAGATCAACGCGCAATTCGCCAAAAAGCTGGACGTGACCAATGGCACGTTTGCTGGGGCGGTAAACGCCACGACGCTCAGTGTCTCAGGTACTGCCAGTCTGAATGGCGCGGCTACTGTCGGCGGCGCGCTTACCGTCAGCGGCAATACGGCGGTTAATAATCTGACGATCGGCGGCACCCCAACCGGACCTACAGCCGCGCCAGGGACAAATACAACACAGCTTGCGACCACGGCGTTTGTGACTGCGGCAGCCTCAGCTCCGCTGCGTGGGTATCTGGGCGGCATGATCACAAGCCGCTCCAGCGCTACTGTCCTTGGCGTCACCGCCGGCACGGCAACAGACAGTACCGGCACCGTGATGATCACGTTGGGGGCTTTTACCAAGTCGACGGCGGGTTCATGGGCGGCGGGGACGGGCGGCAACGGCATGGGGGCCGGCCTGACGATCGCTGTTTCGACATGGTACCATGTTTACGCGATCATCAATGGCGGTGCGGCCGACGTTTACTTTGACACCAGCGCTGCCGCGGCAAATAAGCCGACAGGGACAACTGCGTTCCGGCGGATAGGCTCGTTCAAGACCGATGGATCGGCGCAGATCGTGGCCTTTGTGCAGAACGGCGATGAGTTCCTTTGGGCCACAACTGTTCGGGACGTTGCATCGGCTGTGCCGCTGACAACTGCAGTGCTCGCTACTCTCTCCGTCCCCACTGGCGTTCAGACCACGGCGCTGTACCGTGCGGCATACGGAGATTCGGCTGGGGCATCCGGTGTGCTTTTCACAAGCTTGTCCGAGACCGATCAGGCCGTTAGCCTTACCGGTCCCGGGGCTTCGCTGGAAAGCCCGCAGGCATCCGGGACGTTCGCTGCTGCCGGGCAATTCCAGACGCGGGCCAATACGAGTGCACAGATCAGATACCGTGCCAGCGTCACAACAACGAACGTTCTCAATATAGCCACCTATGGGTGGCTCGACACCCGGGGGCGGTTCGATTGATCCTGACTCGCCAGCAACGCATCCAGGCCGGCGCCCAGACGTTTACCGCGCCGATCACTGTTCCGGCGCCCGTCAAAGGGTGGAACACGCGGGACTCGCTGGATGACATGGACCCGTTGGACGCGGTCCTGCTCGATAACTGGTTTCCTGACGCAGGCGGCGTCAACATCCGAAGCGGGTACGTCCAATATGTCACGGGACTGGGAACCGAGCCGGTCGAGACATTGGCCGAGTTCAACAGTGGAACGCCGCCGGCAGCCAATATCAGCCGCCTCCTGGCCGCGTGCGGCGGCAATATTTATGACATCAGCAGCGGCAGCGGGGTGTTGCTGAACGGTGGGTACCTGAGCGACCGCTGGCAGACCTGCGGCTTTCTGAGCCGGATGTTCCTGGTGAATGGCCTGGATAATGCCCAGATCTATGATGGCTCAGCTCTGGCCGACGCTGTGTGGACAGGCGTTGATACCAGCACGCTGGTTGGGGTTTGGCTGTACCAGCAGCGCCTTTTCTTCTGGCAGGCCAACTCGTCCGGCTTTTGGTATGCGCCGCTGAACTCGATTACCGGCGCGCTGAATTTTTACGATCTTGGCGCTTTCTGCCCTCGCGGCAGTTCGCTCATTGCCATGACGACATCCTCCTACGATGGCGGCAACGGCGTGCTGGATTACGCCGTGTTCATGATGTCCAGCGGCGACGCGCTACTGTTCCAGGGCAACGACCCTGCCCTGGCATCCAACTGGTCGTTGTTGGGCAGATATCGCATTTCACCTCCGGTCAGCCCTCGAGCCGTGACGGACTACGGCGGCGACTCGTTTATCACGACGTTTGACGATCATGTCACGTTGCAGCAGATGTTCACCGCGCTGCGGCTGGGTGAGATGGCGCCGCGGTCGAAGGTCAGCAAAGCGGTGCAGGACGCCGTAAAGGCAAACCAGAACGGCTTTGGTTGGCAGGCCTTGTACTATCCCCGCGGCCGTTCGCTTATTTTCAATATCCCGAACCCGGACAATACGTTCGATCAGCACGTCTGCAACACCGGAAACAAGGATCAGCCCTGGTGTCGCTATGTAGGCATGAATGCGTCCTGCTTTGGCCTGTTCAACGATCTGCTTTATTTCGGTGCGGCCAACGGGACTGTCTATCTGGCGGATTACGGCAACCTCGATGTCGATGCTCCGATCGAAGCGGTGTCGCAACAGGCATGGAACAAGTTCGGGAGCGCGCAGCGTAAACGCGTTTCGGCAGCACGGCCGGTCGTGCAGTCTACCGGTGCGATTGCTTATGAATTCGCCGTTGGGTTTGACTATGGCGATCTGAATATTCCGATCCCTGTAGTCACGCCGGCTGTGGGTTCGCCGTGGAACATCTCGCCATGGGACACCTCCCCATGGTCGGCTGAGGTAACGATCGATCCGCGGTGGCGCGTCGGCGGCGGTACGGGAACGGCGGTAGGCTGGGGGCTTTCTGTCGGGGCAACGCAAGCCGTGCAATGGCTCAGGACCGACCTGAGGCTTGAGACCGGGGATGCGCTCTGATGCTTCTCTACGGCCATCCAGGCATCGCAGCATGGGCCGGAAGACAACTTGGCATCCACGACTGGGGACCATGTCAGTCCATTGGTGTGATGGCGCGCGGGAAACTGGTTGCGGCAGCCGTTTTTCACCAGTATCGTCATCCCAACATTGAAATCAGTTTCGTCACCGTGGACAAGCGGTGGGCTACTCCTCAAACGGTGAGGGGCATTTTGCGGTATCCGTTCATCCAACTTGGATGCAAGCGGCTGACCGCAATTACGAGTGACAAGAACCATCCCACGCGGGAATTCCTCTGTCGGCTCGGGTTCGTCCAGGAAGGCTACCACCCGGACGCGTTCGAATCGAGCGATGCCGTAACGTACGGGCTCCTCCGTGCAGCTGCGGCGCGCTGGCTGACAGAGGACAGGGACGCTGGGCAAAAGTTCACCATCGCCGCCACCGGCACCTGATCCCGTAGCAACGGCGCAGGCGCAAGGGGCAGCCAATGCCAGCACCGCTGCGTCGCAGGCGGCGCTGAACTACGTCAATCAAGAAACGCCCTACGGGAACACGAGTTACTCGGCGACGGGTGTTTATACGAACCCGCAGGGCGAGACGGTCCCGACTTACACTCAGACGACTTCGCTATCTCCCGCAAGTCAGGCAATTCTGACCGGACAGCAGGCAGCCGTTAACAATCTGATGCCTGCCGCCGCGGATTTGACATGGCAGGCCCGGGACTCGCTCCACAATCCGCTGAATTTCAACACGCCGTTTTCGGACTACCTCAACAAAGGGCCGCAGCAACTCGACACGAATGCGGCCAACGCAATCTACAACCAGCAAAAGTCATTCCTGGATCCACAGTGGGGCCAACAGGCCAAACAGCTCGAGGATCAGCTTTCGCGGCAGGGCATCCCGGTTGGATCAGAAGCGTACAACAACGCAATGACCCAGATGGAGAATGCCAGGACGCAGGCGTACCAGTCTGCGCAGGACGCTGCGACAGCCGGCGGCGCGTCATCGGCAGCGCAATTGTTCGGGCTCGCCCAGGCAGGGCAGAACCAGAACCTCACAGAACAACAAATGCGGCAGCAGCAGCCGATTGCGCTTCTGTCACAACTGTTCGGCGCGACCCCGGCATCGCCGATGCAGCCGATCGCGCAAAATGCGAACACACCGGTTGGCGGAGTTGACGTTACAGGCGCCACGGCGTTGGCGCAAAACGCAAGGCAGCAGGATTATCAGGCGCAGGTTGCTACTCAGAATGCGAACTACGGCGGTATGGCCAGCTTGGCAGCTACCGCTGCCATGGCAGCGGCGGCTTACTAATGAATATGATCCCCCCTGCTGTGCTGGATGCAGCCACTGACGCGATCCTGGACACTGGCGTCAGGGTTCTCCAGGGCGCTCGTATGGCGCCTACCGAAGCGGGACACGTCGGAAAGTTGCTGCAGTTCTTCCGTCCTGCCTCGGGTAGCCACGTTGTCGATCTCGGTTGCGGAGTGGGTGAGGTCGCAAATCTCATGAGCGAGATTGACCCATCTCTGGGTTTCACACTGGTTAATAACCATCGGTATCAACTGGGGTTGTGCCCCACGCAGTTTCGCAGTTTGTTGTGCGACATGCACGAGATCCCGGTTGAGGACGGGGCTTTTGATGCCGGGATGTTCTGTTACTCACTATGCCATGCGGATATTCGCCGCGCACTTGCGGAGGCTGCGCGGGTAATCAGGCGCGGCGGCCCACTCCTGGTTTATGACTATGAGAGAATGGGCGGAGATGGCGATCTGTTCTCTCGGTTGCTTTATTCCACGGCGCTTTCCAGGCAGCGCATGGCAGCGACAGCCGGTGGCTGCGGGTGGGAAATTGAAGAGTGGATCCACCCGATAGTTGACGATCAGCTTTTCCGGCAAGCATTCAAAAACGACGCTCTCTACAACCAGATCTTTGATGATTTACGAGTCTGCCTTTGGAGGGCTCGCCGGCTGTGATCGATATCTCCCCGCTCCTCAGGCATGACAAGGTTGCGCTGTCGTTCAGCGGGGGGAAGGACAGTCTCGCCTGCGTCTATTTGCTCCGGGATTACCTGGACAATATCACGGTTTATCACCTGGACACCGGTGACCTATTGCCAGAAGTCCGGGACGTTGTTTCGCAGGTTGAGGCATTTTGTCCCAACTTCGTTCACATTCAGGAGGATGTCCGCAGTTGGATTGCGGAATACGGCCTCCCAACTGATCTGTTGCCATATTCCACTCACGGCGTTGGCGTGATGGGTGGTCAAAGCGGCGCAAAACTGGTTACGAGATACCATTGTTGCTTCATGAACCTGATGTGGCCGGTCTGGAGCCGCATTAAGGAAGACGGCAACACACTTTGCATCCGCGGCACAAAGCTGGTCGACATGAAGAAGTTGCCGGCCAACAGCGGCGAAATCCACGAAGGCGTTGAAATGTGGTTCCCGGTCAACGACTGGTCCCACGATCAGGTCCAGACCTACCTGCGCGAGGTGGGTGCACCACATAACCCTATTTATGACCACATGACGAACTCGCCTGAGTGCGCCCGTTGCCCGGCGTGGTGGAGTGAGGGACGGGCAGCGTGGCTCCGCAGTCGTCATCCTGATCTGTTTGCGGATTATGCCCGAGATCTTCGGATTGTTGCGAATGAGGTGGCCGGGCCGATTAACGATCTGCGGCGCGAGCTGAGGGAGGCAATCTGATGGCAGATACAATGTCCCCTCTGACGCTTCAGATGCTGCTGGCCAGTGGAGGCGCGGGTAAGCAGGATCCAGCCCTCGTTGCGACTTTGCCGCGTCTCTCTCTGGCGCAGTCAATGATCCAGAGCGGCATGAATGACGCGCCGACCACAAAATGGGGCGCGCTTAGCCGGCTGGGACAGACCATCGTTGGCAATTTGATGTACGGAAATGCCACTGAGGGCGTCCAGGATATCCTGCAGCAACGCGCGAAAGAAACACAGGCTGGGTTGAGCGCGTTGGACGGCATCCGTACCGGATCTCAACCGTCTACCACGTCATTGCCACCACCCACGCAGGTTGTTCCGACTCCTTCGTCGGCACCGACGACCGGCGGAAGCACGCCACCTACGGTGCCGCAAGAATACCTGCCGTATTACCAGGAGGCGTCTACGCGGACTGGTATCCCGGTCAACGTGCTGATTGCGCAGGGCATGCAGGAAAGCCGCATGAACCCAAACGCTATTGGTGGCGCGGGGGAAATCGGGCTGCACCAGATCAAACCGTCAACGGCGAAAGATCCTGGGTTCGGCATGACCGGGATTGATCCGGCGACTTTGTCCAATCCTCGCGTCAACATTAACTTCGCGGCCGATTATCTGAAAGCTCGCGGTGGCCCACGTGTTGATTTCTCCGATCCTCATACGGTCGATGCCGCGCTGAAGAACTACAACGGTGGTGGAGATCCAAACTACGTTCAGAACGTGCGCCGCTATATGGGTGGCGCTCCGGTCGTAGAAACCCCGGTCGCAGCCCCCGCAGGGCCTCGCAGCAGCGGGACGCAGTTTGCCGGGCCAGGTGTGCCAACTTCTCCTGGGTTCTCCCCAGTTACTCCTATGGCTGGCGCGCCAACCCAACAGGCCCCGCAAGGTCCGGCGCCTGGCTTTGATGCAAACAATCAACCCCTTCCCGCCGGCTGGGTTGGCCACACGCCACAACCACCGGCTACAGGACAAGCGCCGCCCGTCGCGTCAGGACAGGCCCCTGCCTATCAGCCGAGCCCTGCCACGCAACACGCGTTGGACATGATCAATCGCGCCGATCAGATCATGAAGATGTTTCCCAACAACCCGCAGCTGCAGGAGGCAGCAAAGCAAACGGTAGAGCGGGCGAAGGTAATGCTGGAGCAGGGTCGGCACCTGGAGACGGAAGCGGCGACGATGCAGCGGGCGCATGAAGCGGAACTCGCGACAGATCGTCGGCAACGGGAATCTTTGGCGCAGTCTGAGCGGCATTTCAGCGCGGGCACGTTGCCTGCCGGATATCAGCGTACTGCGGAAGGCGGCGCCGCGCCTATTCCAGGCGTTCCCATCAAGAGTGGTGAGTCCGGTCCGTTTGCCGGCAATGCGATGGACGCTCAGTCCAACAACGTCCTGTTGGCGCTTGGCCCAAAGATCAAAGACGGGACCGCGACAGAGCAAGAAAAGGGCCAATATTCATTGGCTTATGAGCATTTGTCGCAGGGCCGGATCATGCCAGTTCCAGATCCGACTGATCCGACGGGCCAACGTCAGGTGTTGGCGCGCATCCCGGGTGCAGTCCCGGCGCAGTTCCCTAATCCAAACGGGTCTGCGGCGGCTGGCGGCGGTGGCGGCGGCGCGCCTGCTGGTGGCGGTGCGCCGGAGCCAATTCCTGGCACAACCAAGGCCGCGCCGCCAACGTCGGAGGACGAGAAGAAAGCCGCTGGGTTTGCCGTGCGAATGCGGGAAACCGGACAGGCGCTGAACGATCTTGAAGCGAAAGGTTTCCACACAGGAAACCTCGGCGGCTCATTGCTCGAGATGGGCGGCGCTGCCGGACGGGCGATGCAAAATCCCGAATATCAGGTCTATCAGCAGCAAATGCAGGACTGGGTCCGGGCCAAACTGCGCAGGGAGTCCGGCGCCGTCATCGGCAAAGACGAGATGGCCGATGAAATCAAAACCTATTTCCCGCAGCCGGGGGATTCCCCGGAAAAGATCGCGGCCAAGCGTCGGTCCCGTGAGCTTGCCCAACTCGGGATGGAGGCCGGCGGCGGCAGAGCCAGAATTGAATCGCCCACAACTCCGGCCGCGCCAGCAGTCCCGCCCCCACCTCCCGGCTTCAAGGTGATCCAGTAATGCCGATCGCGCGCAACGATGCGGGCGAAATCGTGGTCTTGGGCCAGGACGGTCAGTGGTCGCCGCCAACGCGCGCCGTCAATCCGGAGACAGGCGAGAAGCTGATCCATGACGGAGCAACGTGGGTTCCGGAACCTGGGCCGGAACGGTCAACGGCCGAAAAGATAGGCCGTGCCGCCGTTATGCCAGCTGCCGGCTTTAATGAATCGCTCGCAACAACTGTTGGCGCCTTACCAGATCTGGTTGGCGCAGGGTTGCGCGCTGTTGGCCTGCCATCGTCAAAGCCTGGGCAGTACACAGATTGGGCGCGCCAGGGACTGCAATATCTCACGGGAAAACCCCCAGAAGCTGAAAACACAACCGAGAGGTTACTCCACGGCGCTGGCCGAGGCCTTGGCGATGCCGCATCAGTCCTGATCCCGTCATCGTTGATTGCGCAAGGCGCCAAGGCCGGCGGCATGACATCGGAGCTGGCCAAGGTAATGGCGGCGCAACCTGTCAGTCAGCTCGCCGCTGGCGGGGTTGGCGGCGGGGTTGGCGAGGCAACAGGAATGCCCCTGTTGGGGCTGGCGGCGTCGATGGCAACGCCTATGGCCATGAGTGGCGCAACGAGACTTGCGCAACCTATCCGGCCGAATCTGTCGCCTGAAACGCAAAGGCTGGCACAGGTAGCAGAAGCCGAGGGAATACCTTTAACGCCGGGGCAGAAAACCGGTAGCCGCGCTCTGAAGAACATGGAGGCGGTATTCGAGCAGCTGCCATTTACCGGGGGCGTGCAGCAGGACATTCATCAGGCTCAGCGGGAGGCGTTCAACCGAGCGTCATTGGCGCGTTCCGGCACCATCGCTGATGTGGCGACGCCCGAGGTTTTGAATGATGCCAGGACCAGGATTGGCCAGGAAATCGGATCGATCGCCAACAGGAACGTGTTGCAGGTTACGCCGCAACTTGGCGCCGATCTGACGCGAATACAGGACAGTCTGCGGTTTCTTCCCGCCGAGGCGGCGGGGCCTGTTGGCGCGCGTCTCGATCAACTGCAGGGGATGATGATTGTGCCGCCGGCTGGTGGCGGACCGCAAATGACCGTCCCAGGCGCATCGTACCGCATGCTTGATAGCCAGCTTGGCCGTTCGATCAGGTCTACCAGCAATGGTGATCTACGCGCTGCGTTGGGCGATCTTCGCGAGACACTTCGCAACGCGATGGACCAAAGCATCAGCCCGCAGGATTCGGCCGCGTGGCAACAGGCGCGGCGGCAATATGCGAACCTGATGACCACAGCGCGGGCGACTGCAGGCGCTGGCGCCGATGCTGCCACGGGGAATGTTTCTCCGCTGGGGCTCCGGTCTGCGGTCGATCAGAGCACAGGGCGCGGGTACGTTTTTGGCCAGGGAGACCAGAATGATCTGGCGCGCGTTGGACAGGCATTCCTGAGACCTGTCCCCGATAGTGGCACGGCTGGTCGCGTGCAGATGCAGAACCTGCTCACCGGCGGCGGTATGATGAGCGGTGGCGCTGGAATAGGAGCGCTCGCTGGCGGGCCTCCTGGTGCCCTGCTTGGAGCAGCCGCCACGCTGGCAGGCCCGCGCCTTGCCCAGGCAATCTACAACACCCAACCGGTACAGACCTATCTGACGAAAGGCATCCCAGGGCTTTCCGGGGCAATCCAAAACGCCCCTCAGATCAATCGTTCTTTGATGGCCGCCCTTCTCGCCGAGCGGTCCAAAGATCTTTTGGGAGGGCCAGGGCGGTGATCTTCATGATCAGCCACGACCCTCCGACCCCGGCCAGCAATCCGCCGAGAAACGGAACCTTGGGGTTCGGTTCGTTGGCCAGAAACCAAAATGCAGGGGCGGCGCAAATGATTGCAAGCGCAACTCGGATCCACGTTTCTCGGACGGTCAAAGCGTTCCTCAGTTGCAGGTGTACCCCCGGCCGACAGGGTAGCAATAGGTCGACTGATAAACCGCCTGGTAGGCAGCGGCGCGTGCTGCTCCGTAGTTCTGCATCCCGCCACCAAGGATCATCAGGGCGGCCGCGGTTCGGTCGGGATCGTAAGGCTGCGACGAACAGGCGCTCGTGGCGGCAAGAATGAAGACGCAGCTTAACATTTTCAAGGGATGTGGTAGTTTGCACATAGCCATCTCGAGGGTCCTTCTCGGTTGGTCAGACGCATCGCGAGGCCCGGCAAGGCCAGCGGTGCGTCGCCACCATAGCGGCTGTCCGTTCCTTTCTCAAGCAGAAAAGGAGGACGCCTGAATGCCCGGTTGGAATGGCTCTGGCGCCTTTACCCGCCTCTTCAGTTGGACTGCTGATGCCGCGGCTGGCATTGATATCCTGGCCAGCCGAATGGACGCCGATACAAACCTGATCACGACCCAGGGGTTCGGTAACTGCCTGACCAGAGATGGCCAGGGTGCCGCGACGGCAAACCTCCCAATGAACGGTTTCAAGCACACCAATGTTGCTGATGCGGTGGACCCGACCGACTACGTTGCGCTGGGTCAACTGCAGTCACCTGGATCGCTGCCGATCTATGCAACGACCATTACTGCGACAGGGCTGATCTCACCTGCCAGTGGCGTGGGGATTAAGGGGAGCCTTGTGGCCCTTCCCACGGGGAGCATCGGCGAAACGGTTGAAATAGCGGCAGGCGGATCATTCGCAGAAGCAACGCCGACGAACCTGATGACGCTGGATCTTCCGAGCGCCGGGATATGGATGATGTGGGCGAATGCAACTCTTGCACCCTTCGATGTCGCCACCACAATGACGCAAGGAATTATGTGTGTGTCGAACGTCTCTGCCAATCTTTCTGGAGGGGCGGGTGGCGCACGGGTCGGTTTTGCCATTGGTGCCGGCGGCGTCAATGAAATGGATCTGGCAACAGGCCCTTTCATTATCATCACGACCGGCGTGACCACCGTCTATGCGGCCGGTTACGTTGCAACGCTGACGGCGACCGGCGGTAGTTTCTCAACCGGTCTTTTCAAGGCTGTGAGGATTGCATGACGGATCGCGGAAAGACAGTGAGGACTGGTATAATGAAATCTGTAATTGCTGCGCTGCTTGTTGGTCTTTGCGCCTCACAGGCTCAGGCGCAGAATATCATGGCGACAACGCCGCCTCACGACGGCGGCATGACCTGGGTAACGGTGACGTGCGCTTCAACGTCGACTCCTTTCGCCGTCGGCGGGGGGCAATATCTTACGGTCCAGGTTCCGCCATCAGCAACGCAGACTGTCTGGTTTGGCTGGGGCGGTACAGTGGCATCGCCGACAACTGCCACTACGACCACCCCGAGCCAGGGCTACGCCGCGGGCACAAACATTGCGTGGGGTGGCGGCACCGGAGCCTGCATCGTTGCATCTGGAACGCAGGTAATCAGCGTGGGATACAAGTAATGAAACACCTCGCATACCTGGTTCTGTCGCTGCTGCTCTGCGCTCCGGCGATGGGGCAGGATGTGCACACAGGACCGCTATCGCTAGGCACGTCAATTGGCCAGGTTCTGGGGCCTTTGGTCGATTATCAAGGCAGTGGTTTCCCAGGTCTCGGGGTCACGTCACGGCTGATCTTCTTTCAATCCACGCCGACAGCGAGTGATCTCGCCACGATCCAGCTTGAGCGCACTACGTCATTCACCAGTGCCGCCGCTAACGTGAACTCCAATTTGCGTGGCACAACGAACGTCGGGACCAACGACGGAACGAACACGTGGTCGCTTTTTGGCAACTGCCAAACCGTAGGGACGAACGGCGGCAGTTGCGTCGGGATCACGGGCCATGGCTTTCGTAACGCTGGGGGCACTCAAGCGGTTTGGGGTGGTGTCTCAGAGGCCAAGGACAACACGGGGTTGGCGTCAGGCACTTCGGTAAGCTCGGGAACGGTCGGCCACGAAGTCGATATCGAGGCCAACCTTTTGGATACCGCGACCAATGCGCTGAGCATCACCGGAACGGGCAACCGCGTCGGCGTTCAGATCGTGGCGGGGCGAGCAGTCACGGCGGATGCGACGCTGACCGAGGTTGCGACCGGAAACCTTTTTACCGTGGGCACGACAGCCGTTTATTTTGACCGGCTGATTGGGGCCAACAACAACGTGATGGCTCAGTATGGGCTGGACATGCGGGGCGTCACGGCGCCGACCGGGTCAAGCAATCCTGTGACATCTGTCGTCATGTCGGCGGGGCAGGCGATTGAGTTCAACGGTGCTACTGGCGCGGGTGCCTTCGCGGGCACTCCAGCCCGCTCGCTGAAATACCTCACGTCAGGCACTAAGTTCCAATATCTTAATGGCTCAACCGAGTTCTTCTCGATCACCGATGCCGGCAAGACAACGCTGTCGGGACCAAGCGGCGCGCTGCTTGAGGTGACTGATCCTGCGGCCACCATCATCAACAGCGCGCACCCGTCGTTGACGTATAGCAACGCCGTGAACACCTGGACACTAGGGCTCACTGCCGGCTCCAACCTTACCATTCAGGCAGGTGGCGCCGGGGTTGTGGCGCTCAAACAGGTCAGTGTGGCGGCGAATGGTTCAGTTGCAACAACGATGACCAGCCTCGGCCCAACCGGTAGCCACACCACCATTCAAGAATGGATGGTGGTAACAAACGCGGCTGGCACCACCCGCTGGATACCTATGTATTAACCTGGAGGGATTGCGATGTTGAAGTATCTTTTATTACCTTTTCTTCTGGCTGCCCCTGCAACAGCCGCCGAACCCCCCACCGCGGCGATGCTGGCCGGGAACCTGGCGCAGACATTGAGCCAGACGCTGACCGACAACGATGCGCTACGGGCTCGAGTAAAGGAGCTTGAGGCACAGGTTACTGCAGCAAAGGCACCGACCGATCACCCCGCGCAGGCCGAGAAGTGAACGCCCGGTCGATCCGACTTCTCCTTCTCCTTCTCCTGGCATCATTCCCCTGTGGTGTGGCGTGGGGGCAGACAGTTGGCAGTGGCGGCGCGATATCAGCCAGTCAGTATCCAGCAGGGGCCACAGCAACTACAGCCTCGGCTACGGGCACCACGGCAGCAACTACCGCAACGCTCCAATCGGGAGGGAAGACGGCTTTTATTTGTGGGTTCTCAATCCGGGCAAATGCAACAGCAGCGGCCACCAACGATGCCACGGTAACCGGCACTATCAGCGGGACGTTACACTTCACACAATGGACGGCGCCGCTGGCATCCGGAATTGGCCTGATTGAGGAAAGATTCACCCCCTGCATTCCAGCCAGCGCTGCGAACACGGGCATTCTTGTGAATTCAGGCGCCCCCGGCTCTGGTGGCGTCGTTTCAGTAGCAGCGTGGGGGTATCAGCAATGATGTCTTCTTCCCGGCGTGAATATCTTTAACTCCCGCAACAAAGCAACATGGCCAGATGCCGCTTACATAACGACTGAACAACGTTCACGCCGACGACGGATACTCCGTCACCTGGATGGCTTGAAGTGAGGTGAGGGAAATGACTGAGTGCAACTTCGACGCTCCAAGGGTACCTGTTCCATGTGGAGAATGCGTGTCTTGAACAGAGTGTCCGATCCGCTGCTTCTGCAGCACATGAAGGAGTGTGCAGACGCAAGGAAAGACTTGCGCGAGGACTTCCGGGAAATCCGCGAGGGAATGAAAGCGCAGGACGCCTTTACTCTGAAGCTACACGAAGAAAATCTCCAGGCCCGCCTGAAATTTCAGGAAGAGGTGAACAGGGCGCTTGGCAAGGTTATGTTTTGGCTGATCACCACGTTGGTGACGGCATTCGTAGGCGCCATTGGCGCTGTCGCGATGACGCACTACCAATCCCTACTTCGCTGAACATTTAGGCATTGCGAAACAAGGTCGATCGGATTAACTAACCAACTATGCCGCAAGCTCTGATCTCGCGCACCGTGCAGCTATCGCAAGATGAATGGCAGATGGTCGAAGACCTGAAGCACGATAAGCAACTGAAGTCGTGGAGCAAGGCGTTTCTGGTGATCCTGGCCGAGTGGCATGCGCTGCGGGTGCAGGGCGGGAGGAAGGGCAAATGACGGATATGATCCCCCTGGCTCCTTCAGACCCTGAACGGCCTGATTTTTGGAAACCAATAGGAGAGATAACCGAATCCCTTTTTGATGTCATCGCTAAATACTATGACGCGCATTTTGATAAATTCCTTGTGAAGAGATTTTGCGACTGCTTCGCCCAAGATGGAAAAATCTGTTGGGTCAACCCGCTTGGTGGCTACGTGGTTTTGGAAGAACGCGGCTTCCGACCGCTCATGTGGATGCCACTACCGAATAACCCCCGACAACTGCCCGAGTGATCCAATGACCCCCGCCGAATTCGTTACGACCGTCCTGGACTCCGGCGCGGCCTGGTGCGAGACGGTGCCAGGCTGGCACATCCCGTTTGACGTTCGCGCGCGTGTGCTGATGCTGGCTATCGCCGGGCAGGAGAGCGCGTGGAAGTACCGTGCACAGGTCGGAGGCCCGGCAAGGGGGTTCTGGCAGTTCGAAGTTACTGGCGTTGATGGGGTGTTGAACCGCAATCAGACCACGAAGCTGATTGCTTTCCAGCACAGTGGGATCCGAAGCTTGGAATTCACGTGACTTGAAGTCGC
>JADMIO011678463.1_pt1 | contig 66670 bp, 67 predicted proteins | sample 8958161 | NCBI WGS metagenome assembly JADMIO01 (sample SAMN16585339, study PRJNA669376) | soil metagenome | isolation source: Crop rotation soil | place: USA: Cullars Rotation, Alabama | collected 2011 | reverse complement strand
TATGGTGAAAGTTGGAACCTCTTACGTGCCGATCAGATTAAAACGAAAGGCCCAGTCTTTCGACTGAGCCTTTCGTTTTATTTGACCATGTTGGTATGATTTAAATTAATACGACTCACTATAGGGTCAGTGCGGCCGCGACTTCAAGTCACGTGAATTCCAAGCTTCGGATCCCACTGTGCTGGAAAGGCGGCTTTCCGGCGTCGCTTGAATCTACGGATTCACTTTACGTCGCCGTCGGCATCCTGATCGGCGAGCGGAGCGGCAACCTCATCCCGGTGATCGACGGGCTGCCGCCGCCGCGCGACGAGGACCAGCTGAAGGGCCTCGGCGCCGCCGCCGCCTCGACAGGCGCCATAGGCCTCTTCCACGCCGTCGGCATCACCCCGGAGGCGCCGACACTGGCCGCCGCGCTTGGCGGACGCCCCCCTTTGGCGACAGTGGAGGTGACCCCCGCCGACATCGCCGCGACGCTGCGCCATCTGTCGACCGCACCCGAAGGTGCGCCCGTTACGGCGATCTGCCTCGGCACGCCGCATTTCTCGCGCCAGGAGTGGGACTGGTTCCTGCCGCTGCTGCGCCAGGCGGCGCCACGCGCCGGCATCCCGATTTACGTGAACACGGCACGGGCGACGCTCGCCAGCCTCGAAGCGGAGGGGCTGCTCGCCGGCCTCGACGCCTACAGCCTCGTCCCGGTCGCCGACACCTGCACCTACATCACCGCCATCCTCCGCCGGCTCGACGGCGTGGTGATGACCAATTCCGGCAAATGGGCGCACTACGCGCCCGGCAATCTCGGCGTCCAGGTCGCCTTCGGCGAGGCTGCCGACTGCCTCGCCTCGGCCGCTGCCGGCCGCGTCGTTCGGGTGCCGGCGTGACCGGCCGAACTTGGACCGGCCGCTTCTATGCCGAGGGCACCGCAGCGGGCGTGGCGCTGGTGCTGACCGAACCGCTCAGCCTCTGGGGCGGGATCGCGGTAGAAACCGGCGCCATCATCAACCGCTCGCATCCGCAACTCGGCGAAAACGTCGCCGGACGCATCCTGGTGATGCAGACCGCCCGTGGCTCCTCGTCCTCTTCCTCGGTGCTGGCCGAAGCCATCCGCCGCGGCACCGCGCCGGCCGGCATCGTCCTCGCCGAGCCGGACCCGATCCTCACCGTTGGCGCCATCGTCGCCGAGTCACTCTACGGGCTGCGCTGCCCGATCGTGGTAGCGCCGATCGATGGCATCGCGACTGGCGACCGGGTGACCATCGGCGCGGACCAGGGCGGCGGAGCGGTGGTTGCGGTCACCCGGCCTTCCGACCGCGCACGTGCTGGGGACAGTGGTCCGATCGGGCGCGAGCCCCAGCAGTAGGCCCGATGCTCACGTCTCGTCATCCGTCGCGTGCCCGATTCGCCGACAGGCCGGAGGATTTTGCAAAACTCGGAGTCCAGCCGGGTCACATTGCGGCCTTCGAGGACGGGATGCGAACCGACGGCGGACCCGGCAGCTACGAGTGGTGGTATTTCGATTGCCACCTCAGCGACGGTTCCTCGCTGGTCATCATCTTCTTCACAAAGCCGATGATGAAGCCTGACGAGAGACTGGCGCCGTTTGCTTCGTTTGAGCTGAATCGGCCCGGACAGCCACAGCTTCGTTTGCAAGCGCATGCTTCGCCGGATGCGTTCTCGGCGAGCCGCGATCGATGCGATGTCCGGATCGCCGAAAATACCTTCCGCGGAAACTTGCATGAATATGACATCCACTTCGCCCACGGCGAGGTGACGGCCGACATCAAGCTCAGGGGGGGAGTGCCCGCATGGCGGCCGACATCGGGTCATCTCTATTTCGGCGAGCAGGACGAGCACTCGTTCGGCTGGTTTCCCTCAGTGCCACAGGGAAAGGTATTTCTGGACCTGAACATAGGTGAGACGAAACAGCACCTCGAAGGCGTCGGCTATCACGACCATAATTGGGGTAATGTGGCGATGGCCAAGATCATCAACCACTGGCACTGGGGGCGAGCAAAGGTCGGGGCTTATTCCATCGTGGCGAGCTATATTGTTTCCGAGAAGGCCTATGGCAACGCGGAACTGCCCCTCTTCATGTTGGCCAAAGACGGAAAGATCGTTGCAGATGACAGCCGGAAGGTCACCTTCCACATCGAAGACGAACACATAGACCAGAAGAGCCGCAAACCCGTGGCAAACGTCACCGTCTACGAGTACCAGGACGGTCCGGAGCGGTATCGCGTGAGCTATTTGCGAACCGAGACGATCGCCAACACCCACCTCATCGGCCCAAGAGGGCTCAAGCGTCTCCTGGCGAAACTGCTGCATTTCCGAGGCGCTTACCTGCGATTCACCGGCAAAGTGCGGCTCGAGCGCTTTACAAATGGCCGGCTGGTCGAAGACCTCAGCGGTCCGGGCATCTGGGAACTGATGTATTTCGGGCGCGTGTATCGTAGGTCGTCGCTGTAGTGGGATCGGTCCGATCCGGCATCTCATCTTCGTGGAACGCGTTGAGGACATTGAACCCCCGCCCCGCTGGCGCGATCGGCAATTCGATTGACCCAAGCCCGCTACTCGCTGCGGCACATGACAGCCGCCTGGTGCCCCGCTAAACCTCGCGCGTCTTCCCTGAACCCGGCGGCTGCGATGGACCGCAACACCGTGCCCCTGCTCGACCCCGCTACCGACCGGGTGGTCGGTGCCATGGACAAGTTGCAGGCGCATGTCGAGGGCCGCTACCACGCTGCCGTTTCGGTGCTGGTCTTTCGCGCCGACGGGGCACAGATGGTGCAGAAGCGGGCGCCCGCGAAATACCACTCCGCCGGCCTCTGGGCCAATGCCTGCTGCAGCCATCCGATGCCCGGCGAGCCAGCCCTGGCGGCGGCGACGCGCCGGCTGGCCGAGGAGATGGGTGTCGCCGCGCCGCTTCAGCCGCTCGGCGTTATCCGCTACCGCGCCCCGGTACGCGATCCGCAGGGCCGGCCGATGGTCGAGCATGAGCGGGTAGACCTCTTCGCCGGCGTTTTCGAGGGCGCCGCCGACCCCGACCCGGACGAGGCCTCGGACTGGCGTTGGAGCCGCGCGCCGGCAGATGATCTCGGCGCCGAAATGCTGGCGCCCTGGTTCGCACTCTATCTTCGGCTGATCGCACCACCCCTGCCGAACGCCGCACCGGTCGATTTCGGCACCTTCGAGCTCGACGAATAGAGCCGGCGACCTCCCGCCACAACGAAGCGCGGGAGGGTGGACAGCGGCCGGCCAGCTTTGCACAGTGGCTGCCGGCGATCAGGAGGAGATCGCCGCCGGCCCGGCCGCCGGCGCAATCCAGCATGTCCCGCACCTAGCAGCGTGGTCCCCTTGCAGGCCGTGTCCGCCGCCAAGCGGCGATCCTTTGTCGGCTCCTTCTTCACGGTCATCCGCTGGAACGAGTGGGCGACCTCAAAGATCCCGCTGTTTCTGGCCTGCATGTACTACGCCGCCCTCGCCCGGCCGGCGCTCGACACGCCCGTCCTCCCGGAGATGGCCGGGCTGTTGCTGGTGCTCTGCCTCTACGCCGCCTTCGGCTATGCGGTGAACAGCATCAGCGACCGCGAGGCTGACCGCGCCGGCGGCAAGCGCGACCGCTTCGGCGAGGTTCCACCGACGCGGCGCATGGCCTTCTTCTGGGCAGTGCTGGCAACCGGGATCGCGCTACCGCTCATCCTCTATTGGCGGCGGCCGGAGGTCCTCGCTCTCACCGGCTTCGCCTATCTCCTCGCCGCCGCCTATTCGCTGCCGCCCGTCCGCTTCAAAGAGCGCGGCGTCCTTGGCCTCGCCGCCGCGACGCTGGCGCAGCGGACGCTGCCGGCGGCGCTGGTCTTCACGGCGATGGCGCATTGGGACTGGGCCGCGGTCGGACTCTGCTGCCTCGCCACGATCATCGGAGGCCGCTACATTGTCGTCCACCAGATCCTCGACGAGGCGGCCGACCGCCGCGCCGGTCTCCGCACCGCCGCAACCACCCATGGCGGAAGCGGCCTCCACCGCATCCTGAAGCGCATCCTCTTTCCCCTTGAGGTCGCCATCGCCGCGGTGACGCTGGCGCTGATCGCCTGGCTGCACATGCTGCTGGTGCCGGTGACGATCGCCTATCTGCTCTGGCTGATCGCGCAATACGCGGCGTTACGCGAGGGTGACGAGCGCTCGCGCTTCTCGGTCGCCTCCTACTATCTGCTGGAGGACTACTACGACTTCTACTTGCCGGTGACGTTGGCGGTTTGCCTGGCGCTCCGCGACAGCGTGTTCTGGTCGGTCGTCATCTTCACGCTCCTGTGGCGAACGCGGCTGATCGGCCGCGAATGGCGCAACGCCGGGCGTGTCGTACGAAGGCTCCTGGGCCGGGCGTGAGAGGTTCGCATAAGGCGGAACAGCAAGCGGTCTGCCCACTTCCCGCTCGTGCTCGGGAGGCGAGGGCCTAGCGCGTCATACGGTGGGCATAAGCGAAGCGTGCCCACCCTACGCCAGCAGGAAATCGTAGAGGTGCAATCCGGCGTGCTCCGGCATGCCGGCGAGCCCGATATGCGGATGGTCGTGCAGGAAATCGGCGATGCCGTGCCGCTCGGCCGCCGACAACCCCTTCTGCCCCAGCATCAGGGCCAGCCACCCGTTCGTCTCGGCAGGAGCATGCGCCCCCAGCCAGCCGTCCTTGGCCACCGCACCCCCCGCCTCCCCTTGCCCGCTCCCGCCGGCCGGTGCAGCCGCGGCGCCAGTCGTGCCGACCTTGATCGTCACGGTAGCCGCGTTGGAGCTCAGCTTCCCGTCGCTATCCTTGTAGGTGAACGTCACCGTTCCGGTGAAGTTGTTCGCCGGCGTGTAGACGAACGATCCATCCGATTTCAGCGCCAGCGTGCCGCTCGATGGGTTGCTTACGAGGACGGCCGTCAGCTTATCGCCGTTGGCGTCGGTGTCGTTGGCGAGCACGCCTTGCGGGGTGACGGTCAGCTTGGTGTTCTTGGCGGTGGAGTAGCTGTCGTTCTGCGCCACCGGCGCCGCCGCCGCGCCCACCGTGAGTGCCACCGTGCGATCGCTGAACTGCAGGAATTCCATGTTCTTCAGCGTGTCGATGCCGTCGCCATTGAGGACGCGGAGGTCGGTCACCGTCCAGCTCTTGTCGAGGAGTTGCACCCACGCATAGTTGGCCTGCGTTCCGGAGACGATGAAGGTGTCCGTGCCGGTGCCGCCATCGACCGTGTCGTTGCCCTTGCCGCCGGTTATCTTGTTGTTGGCGGCGTTGCCGATCAGGCTGTCGGCGCCGCTGCCGCCGATGATGTTCTCGATCAGCGAGGCGGTGCTGCCGTTGAAGAGTAGGGCATTGGCGATGTTGCCGACCGCGACCTTGTTGCTGCCGAGCGAGGCAAGCTGGGTTGTCGAGGTGGTGGTCCAACTCCCCGGGTTGAGGTTCACCTTCAGCCCGGTGGTGTAGTTGGAGAAGTCGTAGGTATCGGCGCCGCCGCCGTCCCAGATGGTGAGGAAGATCTTGTTGCCGGCCGGAGCGCCCTGGCCGACACCGTTCAGCGACATCTGCCCGGTATTGGGATCCCAGCGATAAACCGTGTCACCGGCATTGGTGGCGTAGTTGGCACCGTAGAGCTTCTGCAGCGCTGCGATGTCGAGCATCATCAGCGATTGCGGATAGCTTGTGGCGCCGTTGGTGTATCCGGCCGTGGCCGAGGCGCCGGCATATCCCTTGTAGCTCATCACCGTGTATTCGACGCTGTCGCGGTCGGACGGCATTGCCTTGAACGAGCCGTTGGCTTCATGCGGATGCTTAAGGCCGAGGGCATGCCCGGTCTCATGCATAAACGTCAGCCAGGCATAGTTGCCCTTGACCGGTGTCTCGTATTGCTTGGACGAATTGTTGAACCAGAGGTCGCCGCCGATCTGCGCCGTCGCCGGGTAGTAGCCATAGGCGGTCGCCATGGCGTCCGTCTTGGCGTAGCGGATGTCGCCATGCACCGAGGCGGTCTCGGTCACCTGGCTGAAGCCGATCTTGGCTACCGCCGAGAACATCGGCAGGATCGCCTTGACCGCATTCTGCTGCGTCGTCGAGAAGGCGCCGAAATTCCTGCCCGGCTCGTTGACCCCGTAATTGCTGCCGTAGAACGACGCCGAGCTTGGGAAGCTGAAGGTCAGGGTACTGACGCCCCATTTGTAGCCGCTGAGGAGGCCGTCGAGATAGGCGTCACCGGTCGGCGCATAAGTCGAGACCGCGGGCATGGCTCTACTCCGGAACAAACTACTGGAAGCAAAGCTGCCGCCTGCCGATTTGCTCCCCCGAGTTTTGCCGGGTTCTCAACCTGATTAATGCTTCACGAAGACTGGATACGCTGGCTACATCGCTCGATCGCAGCGATATGTGGATCTACAACCAAAGCAATACTATGCGAAAGGCGCATGTGGGCGCCTCGAACACCCACACCAACCGCGCATCGCCCAACCCGCGGCGCCGCGTCAGGACGTTCTGTAGGCTGACCGAGCCTGTCAGCAAGGCGTAAGCGTCGTTGTGAACAATGTCGACATAGCCACTGAACCAGCGGCGACGATCCCCGCGCGCATGATCTCTGCGGGGTGGCCTCCAGTCCACCGGCTCGTACGGCGGCGTCGGCTTGCCAGTGGCTCGACAGGAACTCGCGCCACCCCTTCAACCCAGGACAAAGACAATGAAACGATATGCAGCTGTGGCACTCGCCATGGGCATCCTCTCGGCTTGCGCCGGCTCGGCCGCGGCCTCCGCCACCATTGACGTGACCCTTTGGGACCAGGGCGCCACCATGCCGATGATGACCGACATGGGCTACGGGATGCATGCCAATATGCCGGGTGCGCATATGGGCATAAAGCTCTCGACCGACCACGTCAGCGCCGGCGAGGTGACCTTTGCCGTAACCAATTCCTCCAAGGACACCATCCATGAGATGCTGGTCCTGCCGGTGCAGGACGGCGTGGCCCCGCCCTACCTGCAGGACCAGGGCCGCGTGGACGAGGAAGCCGCGGGAGCGCTCGGCGAGGTTTCCGAACTCGACCCCGGCAAGACCGGATCGGTGACGCTGACGCTCGCGCCCGGCAAATATCTCGTCCTCTGCAACGTTCCGTTCCACTTCATGGGGGGAATGTGGGCGGTGGTCACCGTCCAGCCATAGCGCCGACGGCGTCGGCTAAGGATGCGGGCTGAGCATTGCGTGCGCGCGCGCCAGCCCGCATCCTGCCGCACCGTTTCCATCGCCGTCGAGCACAGCATGACCACCGTCGACCTGTTGGATGCCGGCTACCGCTTCATCCCCGGCGTGTTCCAGTATTCCGCCGGCGTTGCCGCCCTGCCCGGCCACCGCATCGAGCGGGTACGGTTCCAGCGGCCGGTGCCCCTCGGTGAGGGCTTCCGGCGCATCGCGGCCTTCCTCGCCGCCGCCGGCCGGCCGCTCGCCGCCTTCTGCGCCTGCGAGCTGCGGTCCCCGGCGCCATTCACCGAGGCCGGGTTTCGCGCCTTCAACGAGGTTTATGTCGGCACGCTGAGGGAATGGGGCATCATCGGCGACAAGGGCAATCCGGTCGCCCGCAGCAATGTCTGCCCTGAGGTGGAGCCGCCGGCCGAGCCGAGCTTCCACGCCTTCGCCTTTACGGTGCTCGACGGCAGCGGCCTCCCCTCCTTCGTCGTCGCTGGCAGCGGCGAGGTGCCTGAGGGCAAGGCCAATTACCGCGACCACATCATCCGCCCCGGCGACCTCACCGCGGAGGGGCTTCGCGTAAAGGCCGAGTTCGTGATCGCTGCCATGGAGGACCGCATGGCGGCGCTCGGTTTCACGTGGCGCGAGGCCACCGCGGCGCAGGCCTATACGGTGCGCGACCTCCACCCCTTCCTTGCCGAGGCCATCGTTGCCCGAGGGGCGGCCCCCGACGGCCTCGTCTGGCACTATTGCCGCCCGCCGGTCACGGGCCTCGACTACGAAATGGACTGCCGCGCCATTCCTCTGGAACGCGTCGTCGCCGCATAGCGAGGCGCATTGCAATTGCCAGAGGCCTGCCGCTGCTCCACTCTTCCAGCAACCAAGAACCGGAGGAGCGTCGCGTGCAGCAGATTTCCGATCGCGAGGTCGCGTTCTATCGCGAGCATGGCTATCTCGTCGTCGAGGACGTGATCGACAAGCCGACGCTGGCCGAGATCAAGCGGGTGATCGCCGAGCTGGTCGAGGGCGCGCGGGGCAAGACCGCCCATGACGATGTCTACGACCTGGAGCCCAGCCACACCCCGGACAATCCGCGTGTCCGCCGGATCAAGAAGCCGCACCAGGTGCATCCGCTGTTTGCCCGGCTGATCCGCGGCGAGCGCATGCTCGGCATCCTGCAGCAGCTGCTCGGGGCCGATGTCCGCCTGCATGGCTGCAAGCTCAACATGAAGGCGCCCCATTACGGCTCGCCGGTCGAATGGCACCAGGACTGGGCCTTCTACCCGCACACCAACGACGACATCCTCGCCGTCGGCTGCATGCTCGACGACATGCTGATGGAAAACGGCCCGATGCTGATGATGCCGGGCACGCACCGGGCATCGCATGTCTGGGACCATCATGCCGGCGGGCGCTTCTGCGGCGCCATGGACCCGGCCACCTCCGGCCTCGACTTCAGCACCGCGGTGCCGGTCACCGGGCCTGCCGGCTCCTGCTCCTTCCATCATGTGCGGGTCATCCACGGCTCGGCCCAGAACACCTCAACCCGCTCGCGCAACCTCCTCCTTTATGAATGCGCCGCCGCCGATGCCTGGCCGCTGATGAACTTCACCACGCTTGAGGAGTTCGATTCGCGCATGCTGAGCGGCAGCCCGACGATCACCCCGCGGCTGGAGAAGGTCCCGGTCCGCATGCCCTACCCGCCTGCGGCCAATCAGGGCTCGATCTACGAAAACCAGACCGCGGCCCGGGCCCGGTATTTCGAGGTTAAGGAAGCGAGGACGGCGTAGCTCCCCGCCGCAATCTTACCGCCCCCGCCCATCCTGAGGTGCTCCGCCGTGAGCCGGGCCCCAAAGGACGCAAGACTCCGGAGAGCGGTTAGTCCTCGAGGCTAGCCGCTATCACCGGGGGCACCTCGCAACAGGAGGTAGCCTACTCCGCGTTCAGCACGCCCTCCGAGTCTACCTGGCCGAAGCAGGCCTTGCATCGGCCCTTAGCTGGCTCTGCCATGGCGAACGGGGAAAGCGCCGTAACTGCCTGCATCCCGCACAGCGTCTTCAGCCGCCCCTGTTTGAGTCGGCCAAGATGCGGCTTGGCGAGATGGATTCGTTCGTCAGCAAAGGCATGGACCGGAATCGGGCGCTGTTCTGGCACGTCTTCACTCGAAAGTGAAAAGAACGGACTTCATTGCTCGACTCCGCAGAAGCGCCGATAGCAAAAGCATCTACAACCTCTCATAGCAAATCCAGCCCGCGTAAGAAGACAGGAACCCACGACAATGCATGAACTCATGGGTCTCTGGCCAGACCCGCTCCAAGTCATCTCTCCACAGGTTGCAGCAGCAAAGCCAGTGACCTGTCGCCAGATCTGAACATTGCGTGGTCGATAGGCAACAGTACGCCGGGAAATGGTCCCCGACGCGCTCCCTCTGATTGATAAGGCTGTCCCCGTGCCTGATAGTTCGGCGGTTGGTAGGGGGGTCTCCGATATGAACCTTCGTCGTCTCGTCGCCGCCGGTGCCGGCAGCCTCTTCCTTCTGCCGTCTCTGGCCATCGCTGCTGATTTCGAGTTGGCGCAGCCAGCGCCCCCACTAGCCGCGGTACCCACCGGACCATCGGTGATCCTGTCGGGTTGGCTCGGCGCTGACGCCCTGTAAACGGAGGATGACGACTTCCCGAATGCCTGGGTCTTCGTCGGGGGCGGTGACGGGCGGCTTCTCTTCGACGCTGGCGTGACCTGGGACATCCAGTTGGAGATTGCCGGCATCCTGGAAGGCAAGCCTGACACCGACGATGGTCCGGGTGCCGGACACCTCATCGGCGGCGCCCATCTGATCAACCGCTTTGACGGTGGGGCGTGGGGCGTGTTCGCTGCAGCCAGCTACACCCGCGCCGCGGATACCGATGCCAGGATTTCGCATTTCGTCGGCGGCGCCGAGTTCGCCCGCTTCTTCGGCCGATTCCTCTTGGCGGGACAAATCGGCGGCCAGACGGTGATCGGCGGCGATGCGGATAACACCTGGTCTCCTGGCGCGTTTGGAACCGTCTCTGGCCGCTACTTCCAGACCGACAATACCGTGTGGAGCGGCAAGCTTGGCATTGGCGGGTTCGGCGATTTCGACGGAGATGAGGACGCGCTCTGGGGTCAGTGGGGTGTCGACTTCGAGCACCGCTTCGATGGCACGCCACTATCCTTCGTCGCGGCCTACCAGGGCGACATCCTCAAGGACCTGCACGAAAGCGATTGGGAAGACAATCTCATAAACCACACGCTTAAGGCAGGAATCCGGCTCACCTTCGGTGGCAATTCGGACACCATCCTGTCGGCGGCACAAAGCGGCGCAGCGACCTTCGCCCTGCCCGACCTGCATCAGCCCTTCGCCTACACCGACGACCTCTGGTAGAGCCAGGCCGAGCGATTTACCGAAAGGCCCCGGGATTTCCGGGGCCTCTTTTGTGAGCGGCTTCAAAATCCGCCAGCTTCACTCATTGCCGGTTCGGCAGGGCCACATCTTCCGCTCCTACCCGGAGGGAACTGAAGCACTCAGCCGCGCATGGCCAGCGTCGACACTCGCGTCCCTCCTGCGTCAGCGAAGATCGCGCCAGTCTTTTAGCGCATTCTATGACGTCCGAGAGCGCTCCTCGGTATTCCCAGGACGACGCGGTGAGGACGCGCATGCCCCTTTGGCATGAGCCACTAGACATTGACTTAGTCTCATATCTGAGACAATATCTCAAATATGGACGACCTAGCGACTCTCGACGATCGCATCGCTCAGCGGCTCAAGGCGCTGCGGGCGGAGCGCGACTGGTCGCTGGAGGAGCTGGCGGGGCGAAGTGCCGTGAGCCGGGCCACGCTCTCACGGCTTGAGAATGGCGAGGTCAGCCCGACCGCGGCCGTGCTCGGCCGGCTCTGCACCGCCTATGGCCTCACCATGTCGCGGCTCATGCACATGGTCGAGGAAGCCTTTCAGCCGGTCGTGCGGCGGGAGGCCCAGCCGGTGTGGACCGATGCCGGCAACGGCTTCCGCCGCCGCATCGTCTCGCCGCCGGCCCGGCCGCTGGCCGGGGAGGCGCTGGAATGCGCGCTCGAGCCCGGCACCCGCATCGCTTACGAAACGACCCCGCGGCCGGGGTTGGAGCACCATCTGGTGCTGCTCGACGGCCGGCTGGATGTAACGGTCGGCGGCGACACCCATGTCCTCCTGCCGGGCGATTGCCTCCGCTACCAGCTCTTCGGCCCCAGCGTGTTCGCCACCCCGGCCGATTCCCCCGCCCGCTACATTCTCTTCATCGTGTGAGGCTTCATGGACGCCGGTCCCGAGATCGTCCCCTTGTCCGCAGCAGAGGCCGAGCGCGAACTCGCCGGCCTCGCCGCAGTGCTCCACGCCTGTGTCCATGCCGGCGCCAGCGTCAGCTTCGTCCTCCCCTTCTCGCTCGCCGATGCCGAATCCTTCTGGCGCCGCAAGGTGCTGCCCGGCCTCCATGCCGGCACTGTCGTCCTCCTCGCCGCCCGCGATCAGGGCCGCATCGTCGGCACGGTGCAGATCGACTGCGACACGCCGCCGAACCAGCCACACCGGGCTGAGGTCCGGAAGCTCCTCGTCCACCCGGAAGCGCGCCGTCGCGGGCTCGCCCGGGCTTTGATGGCCGAGCTGGAGCGCCGCGCCGCCGCCCGCGGCCGCACCCTCATCACCCTCGACACGGCCAGCGATGATAAGGCCGAGCCGCTCTACAGATCGCTCGGCTACAACGTAGTCGGCGTGATCCCCGATTACAGCCTCGACCCCGCCGGCACCCCGCGGCGGGACCCGACTACCATCATGTACAAGCACCTGCAGCCGGCGGCGCAAACCGGGGCCTGAACCCGAGACGAGTTTTGGTCTACGGTCCGGCTTTCCGCGCCAGCGCCGCGCCGATCGCGGCTTCCAGCTTGTCCATCGTATAGGGCTTGCCGAGCACCGGCGTCCCCGGCGCTGCCACCGCGATGGTCTCGGCGTAGCCGGTGGCGAGCACCAGCGGCACGCCGCGGATCTGCAGCGCCTCGACCACCGGGTCGATGCGCTCGCCGCGGACATTGACGTCGAGCACCGCCGCGTCGATTGCCGGATCGGCCGCCAGCGCCAGCGCCTTGGCGATGGTCGGCGCCGGGCCGACGACAATGGCGCCGAGCTCGACCAACATGTCCTCGGCCATGGCCGCAACCAGCGCCTCGTCCTCGACCAGGAGGATGCGCTTGCCGGTGAGCCCGCCGCTCATGTCAGCCGCGCTTCGGCATGGATCGGCGCCTCTATGGTGCACAGGACACCCTCGGGCCGGAAGGCCAATGCCACCTCGCCTTCGAGGTCATGCGCCAGCGAACGCTCGACCAAGCGTGATCCGAAGCCACGCCGCTTCGGCGGCACCACCGGCGGGCCACCCTCCTCGCGCCATTCCAGCCGCAGCCGCGGCGGTTCGCCGTCCTGCCAGACCCAGCCGACCGCGACCGTGCCGCTGGCATTGGAGAGGGAGCCATATTTCACGGCATTGGTGCAAAGCTCGTGCAGTGCGAGGGCAATCGACAGAGCCGGCTTCGGTGACAGGAGCACGCGCGGGCCCTCGATCGCGACGCGGTGGCGGTTGGCGCCGAGCGCCTGCACCGCGTCGGCGGCGAGCTGGTGCAGCGAGGCGCTCTGCCAGTTCGCCTGGGTGAGAAGGTTGTGAGCGGCGGCGAGCGCTACCAGCCGCCCCTCGAAGGCTGCGCGCGCCGTCGCCGCCCCGTCGCCATCACGGAAGGTCTGGTGGGCGATCGCCTGCACCACCGCGAGCGTGTTCTTGACCCGGTGGTTCAGCTCCGCGAGCAGCAGTTCGCGCTGCGCCTCGGCCTGCTTGCGCTCGCTGATATCGACCACGGCGGCGAGCGTCATCACCCCATCTTCGGTCTCGATCGGGCTGAGGCCGATTTCCACCGGCACCTCGCTGCCATCCTTGCGGAGGGCGAAAAGCTCCCGGCCCGCGCCCATCGGACGGGCACTCGTGGTCCCGGCATATTCGGCCCGGTAGTGCGGATGGGTGCCGCGGTAGCGCATCGGTACCAGCATCTCCACCGGCCGGCCGACCAGGTCCTCGCGGCTGTAGCCGAACAGCCGTTCGGCCTGCTCGTTGACGAGGACGATGCGACCGCTTTCGTCGGTCATGACCATGCCGCTCGGCGCCGCCTCGACGGCACGGCGGAAGCGCTCCTCGCTGTCGCGGAGATCATGTTCGGCCTCTTCGCGCTCGGTCACGTCGACATTGACGCCGATCAGGCCGAGGAACGTGCCGTCCGCAGCGAAATGCGGCCGCGCATTGGTCTGAAGCACCCGATAGCGGCCCTCGGCATTGCGGTAGCGGCCGGTGACCAGGGCGCTCTGCCTTGTGGCAACGGCTTCCTGCATCCGCGCCCCGACCGCGGCGACATCGTCGGGATGGATCGTGCTGGCCCAGGAGAAATCCGGAATGTCGGCCTCGGCGACGTTCCAGAAGCTGCGCATCATCGCGTTGAGATGCAGGCAGTGGCCGCGCGCATCGCTGGTCCAGATCATCACCGGCGCGTTCTCGGACATCACCCGGAAGCGCTCCTCCGAGCCACGCAGCTCGGCCTCGGCCGCCTGCCGTGCCTGCTCCGCCCGCATCCGCTCCAGGCTGAAGCCGAGCTGGCGGGCAATCATCACGGCAAGTTCGATCTCGCGCGGGGCGAAATCATGCGGCGCGGGGTAGTAGGTCATGAACTTGCCGATGACGAGACCCTGCGCCACCAGCGGCATGAAGGCGAGGCCGCGTATGCCCTCGCTCCGGATCGTCGCCTTGATTGCGTCGCTCTCGCCGGAGCGATCGATATCCGCGACGAAGATCGGCTCCGGGTCGCGGTCGCCGACCTTCCACGGCGAGTGGCCGGTGACGGCGACGCGATACCCGTCCGACAGGCCGCGCCAGGCGACGAACTGCATCACCCCGGCGGCGTCGAAGAGAAGAATGGAGGCCCGCTCGCAGCCGAGCGCGTCGCGGATGGCGTCGAGCGCCGCCTCGTAGACGTCGGCTGGCGTCCGCGCCCGGTAGAGGCGGTCGGTCAGCCGAAATAGCGTGGCGAAGTCGTCGGCGCGAGCCTCGCGGGCTTGCCCCTCGACCGCCTCGGCGAACTGCGCGCTCATTCCCCTCCCCAACGTAACCCCGACGCAACCACGGGGCACATTCGGCGTTAAACGCGCATGAGGGGATTTGGTTCCGCCAGCAGCGAGTTGGCTGGCGTCTGAGTAACTGACGGTTCGCGCGGGGTAGGACTACTCCGCGACCGCCTCGACCTCGACCACCGCGCCGGAGGAAATCCGCGTCGCCAGCGCCGCGAGCTCGCCCTCTTCAAACCGGCCGCTGATCCAGAGCTCGCCGCCAAGAATAGGGTCCATCAGCCGCGGCGTCATCACGACCTCACCGTCGATGCGTACCTCGATCTGGTGGCCGACTTCAGCGGTGGTAAACTCGGCGAACGCGGCGGTTGCCTCCGGGGTGAGGATCAGGCTGAGGGCCGGGCTGTTGGTGGCGTTGTCGCGGGCCAGATCGGCATGGGCGACGGTCAGCGCAAGCGGCGCTGCGGCGGCAAGGCCGGCGGAGGCGAGGAGCAGGCCGAAAGCCCGCGCGGCAAGTCCGAGAATCCGCATTCCGATCTCCTCCTCGAGCCGACCACAGTGGCCGCTGAAACGGAGATGGGAGACATCGTCGCCAGCAACAACCGCTGGGTCGCGGCGGCGCGGAAAAAAATCGCGCCGCAAGGGAACAATCCGGAGCCGCTGACCGATCCTGTCAGGACGCCGCCCCGTCGGCTTACGCCGCCACGTCTAGGCGCGACAGCGCGCCGACGATATCGTCGACCACCGCCTGCACCAGGATTGGGTCGTCGCCCTCGGCCATCACCCGGATCAGCGGCTCGGTGCCGGAGGGACGGATCACCAGCCGCCCGCCAATACCGAGCCGGCTCTCGCCGGCGGCGATGGCGCTCTTGACGTTGGGCAGCTCCAGCGGCGCGCCGCCGCGGTGCCGGACGTTGCGCAGCACCTGCGGCACCGGCTCGAAGCGGCGGCACACCTCGCTCACCGGCCGGCCCTGGCGGCGGACCACGGCGAGGATCTGCAGCGCCGCGACCAGCCCGTCGCCGGTGGTGGTGTAGTCGGAAAGGATCAGATGGCCGGACTGCTCACCCCCGACATTGAAGCCGCCGGAGCGCATCTTCTCGACGACGTAGCGGTCGCCGACCTTGCTGCGCTCGAGACTGAGGCCGAGGCCGCCGAGATAGCGCTCCAGGCCGAGATTGGACATCACCGTGGCGACGATGCCCTTGCCGGCAAGCCGCCCATCCTCGGCCCAGGACGCCGCGACTACCGCCATCAGCTGGTCGCCGTCGACGATCTCACCGCGCTCGTCGATGATGATCACCCGGTCGGCATCGCCATCGAGGGCAATGCCGATATCGGCCCGCAATTCCTGAACCTTGCGCTGCAGCGCTGCGACGTCGGTCGAGCCGACTTCCTTGTTGATGTTGGTGCCGTTGGGGTCAACGCCGATGGCGAAAACCTCTGCCCCGAGCTCGCGCAACGCCTCGGGGGCGACGCGATAGGCGGCGCCATTGGCGCAGTCGACGACGATGCGGAGGCCGACCAGGTCGAGATGGCGAGGCAGCGTCAGCTTGGCGAATTCGACATAACGCTCGTCGGCACCGTCGATGCGCTGCGCCCGGCCCATGTCCGGCGAGCGGGCCAGCCGCCCACTCAGCTCCTGGCCCATGATCGTTTCGATCTGGCTCTCGGTCTCGTCGTCGAGCTTGAAGCCGTCCGGCCCGAACAGCTTGATGCCGCTGTCCTCATACGGGTTGTGCGAGGCGGAGATCATCACCCCCAGATCGCAGCGCATCGAACGGGTGAGCATGGCGATCGCCGGCGTCGGGATCGGGCCGGTGACCAGAACATCCATGCCGACCGAGGTAAAGCCGGCGACCAGGGCATTCTCGATCATGTAATTGGCGAGGCGCGTGTCCTTGCCGATGATCACCCGATGGCGATGCTTGCCATTGCGGAAGACGAGCCCAGCCGCCATGCCGACGCGAAGCGCCAGATCCGGAGTGATGATGTCGTTGGCGCGGCCACGAATGCCGTCGGTGCCGAAATATCTACGCGTCATCAATGCGTGGCGCTCCTCGAATCCATGGACGATCCTATGTCACCGTCGCTCCTAGCACAAAGTCTAGGTCGGAAGGGTTCAACATTGGTATCCATGGCAAGGGCTGCGTGAGGGCCCCGGCGACCAGCCCCAATCTCCAGGGCCCCCGCGCGACGCGCGGGCACCGGCGAAAGCGCGGTTACTCCGACCCGGCGAGCCCCTACGCCCGTTCCTCCACCATCGCCCGTTGCCGCCGGATCATGTCCCAAGCCACATTGATCTGCTTCATCTTGGCCTCGCGAGCGGCGCGGTCGGCTTGGTTGACAGCGAAGTCAGGGTGCCAGTTCTTGCGCATCGCGTTAACCAGGGTCTTGATCGCAGCATCCTCGGCATTGGGATTAATGTTGAGGAAACCGTAAGCCTCACCCACTTCCGAGGGCAGCCACGTGGACCCCGGCGCCGCCCGCTTGCTGCCGAGGCCAGCGGCGGAGCGGTCGATCAGCACTGCGTTCAAACGGTCATGGATCGAGGCCAGGTGCCTGCGGCCGGCATCCCAGCGCCACGCGGCGAGGTCGGCGAGGAAGGCCTCGGAATAGAGCGTCAGCTCGATATGCTCGACCTCGCGGGCCGCGTCGCCATGGGCGTCGTTGCGGGCCTTGTGAATGGCCTCGCCCACCGTCACCAGTTCAGCGGCGATCGCCTCGACCCCGGTGATCTCCTCGCGCAGACGGTGGGCACAATGGGCAAGGTCGGCCTCGGCCGCGTCGGCCTTGGCGAGCGCCGGATGTTGCGCGTGCTGAAGGATCAGGTCGCGGCTGTCATCCAGCGGCGAAGGCGGCGGCGTCACGTTGAGGCGGGCGCACGCAGCGGCGAGCTTGGCGCTGTTCTCGGCTATCGCGTCTAGGAGAAGCAGGTGCCGGTCGAAGCGTGCGGCGAGTTGGTGCCGCACCGCCCGCGCCACCCAGGAGGCTTGCGCGCGGCCGAAGCGGAAATAGAGGACGAGCGGCGCCACTAGCGCGGCCGCGCCGACCCCAACCAGCCATGCCGGCAGGCTCTCCACCATAGCCTCGCGGAAAAGCCCGGCGGCGAGCACCGTCAGCCCCAGCCCAACGACGATGGCAAGAAGCACGGCGCCGGCCGGCGGCCGCAGTCGGCGCGCCGGCGGCGCGATGCGCCAGCCGTGCTTGCCGTTGGCGACGGCAATGCCGAGAAAATCGAAATGCCGCGCCTCGAGCCAGAAGCGCCGCCGGCGGCGACGCACCGGCAGCGCGAGCAAGAGATACTGGACGAGGAAGATCGGCGCATAGACCAGCATCGCGAGGAACAGCCCGATCAGCAGCTGCGAACCCTGTTCGGGAAGCATGTTCCCGGCAGCCGTCAGCAGCATCGATGATTCCTCCTCGGTCACGCGGCAGTCTACCTTGCCTTCTCGCCCGGCGCATCGCGCGACAGCAGCGCGCCGGCTCCATCCGGCGAAAGTACGGCATGGGTCCGTAGATGACTGGCAGGCAAATGCGGCATGCGGATGCCGGCCGCCGAGAGAGTTGATGACGCTTCGGGACCGAACCAAGTGCGGCAGCACTTGTTGCTACTCGGCCACACACCGGCTGTTTCTGCATCAGGGCACAACCTGTTAGCGAAGTTGTCGCGGAGTCGGAGTAGAGTGACCGCAAGGATTTGCCGGTCCGGGAGAGAGCCATGCGCAAGCTAGCCATTGCCGCCGCCGCTGCATTGACGCTGTTCGACATCGCCTCTGCTTCGGCGCAGTCCGCACCCTTCCAGTGGACCGGCATGTATGTCGGTGCCCAGGCGGGCTACCGCTGGGACGACAGCAACCTGACATGCGAAGAATGCAAATATGAGGACCTCAGCCTAAACCTCGACACAGGCGTGATTGGCGGCCATCTCGGCTACAACATCCAGCCCGGCCCGCTCTTCGTCCTCGGCGTCGAGACCGATTTCTCGATCGGCAATGGCGAAGATGAGGTCGAGTTTCTCGGCTTCGACGGGGTAACCCTGGCCAATATCAAGCACACCTGGGATGGCTCAGTGCGCGCCCGGGCCGGCTATCTGGTGATGCCGAATATTCTCCTCTACGGGACCGTGGGCGTGGGTTTCCTCGGCGAGGAGGTCAACCTCGACCAAGAGTTCGGCGATTTCGATGACTCCAAGGTCCGGGTGGGCTGGCAGGCCGGTGCCGGCATCGAGGCGGCGATCAACGCCAAATGGCGCGCTCGGGCCGAGTGGATCCACGCCGACTATGGCAGCTCGGATTATTCCGGCCACGGCAATTCGGACATCAGCATCGACACCACGACGGACACGTTCCGCCTCGGCATCAGCTACGCCCTCAACTAGGCCTTCGCCGGCGGCTCAGCCCGGCGCGTCGACAGGAGGCGGTCCCATCGGGGCCGCCTCTTTCGTTACCAGCGACAGCGTCTCCTCGAACTTGCCGCCTTCGGCCGGCGGGAAGCTCGCCACGGGCACCAGCGCTACCGACAGGCTCGGGTCGAAGGTCTCGCGCACGAAGGCGGCGATCGCAGCTTCGTCCGGCGTCCGGCCGCCCTCCTTCGGCAAATAACGGATCTCAATCCGGTCATAGTCGGTCTGGACGATCTGCACCTGCCGATAGTCGAGATGCACTCCAAGCCGCGCGGCGTTGGCGTAGGGGTGGATGATACGGCCGTCACCGAGCACGAAGACGTTGCGGTAACGCCCGGCGATGGCGCGCAGCGACCCGAGCCCGCGGCCGCAGGGCGCCCTGGCAGGTCCGCGCACGGCATAGTCGCCGATCTCGTAACGGATCAGCGGCATCGCATAGGCGTAGAGCGGCGTCAGCACCACCCGGCCAGTCTCGCCCTCGGCGCATGGCTGGCCAGCCGTGTCAAGGATCTCCACCAGCATCGTCTCGTCGCAGCTGTGGTAGAGGCCGCAATCCGGGCACTGACAGGCGGCAAGCCCGGTCTCCGAGGCACCGTAGAAATCGGCGATCTCGGCTTTGAAGGCCTGACGGGCGCGCTGCCGGTCGGTCGCCACCACCGGACTGCCGGTGGACAGCATACGCTCGAAGCGGAGCCGGAGATTGCGGGCAACGGCTCGCTCGGCCAACTCGGCGGCGTGCCGGCCGCCTCGCACGAACAGATAGGCGGGGCGTATCTCCGCCAGCCAGTCGAGCTGGCGGTCTATGTCGACCATGAGCTCCATGATCTCGCGCACCCCTTCCCTGACGCCGATGCGCCAGCCGAAGCGGCGCGAACGGACCGTAGCCGGTGCGTTGTAGGTCGACATGAAGGTCGCCAGCGTCTTGCGCCCGTCCAGACCCCACCAGCCATAGGCGCGGTCGGAGGCGGCGGCCGAGGCGATGCCGAGCAACTCCTCATGGCGGAACTGCAGGGGCCGCCCCGTGGATCCGGAGGTGGCGCCCACCTCGACCTTGCCGGCATAGGGCGGCAGCGCCTTGGCCGACAGGGTGTCGAAGCCCTCTTGCACCGCCATGCGGTCGATAGTGCCGAGCTGCGCCCAGGCCTCCGGCGCGGGGCCGCCCTCTCCCAGTACTGGCTGCAGCCGCGTCCGGTAGTAGGGGACCTTGCGGGCCGCGTGCTGCACCAGCTTTGCAAGAAGGCCCCGCTGATACTCCTGCATTTCGGCCGGTGCGAAGCGCTCCGTCGACAGCAGCACGTCCCGGAACTTGAGCGCCATGCCGGGGTCGATCGCCATGCAGCCGCTCCGAACCTTCGTCTCGCCGCGACGGTGTCACGCGGCCGGCGCCGGCTCAAGCGGAAAGCAAAAAGGCCCGGGAAACCCCGGGCCTTTGCTGTTCCTGCGCCGCCGGTCAGGCCTGCGGCTGCGGCTCCAGTCCGGCATCGGGCTCGTCGCCTCGCGCCCCCTTGGACTTGCGGGTAACCGGCACCACCGAAGGCTTCGACGGCGGGGCGTCGTCGCCGGTGTCGCGGATCGGCGGCGTGCCCTTGAGGAGGTTCCTAATCTCGTCGCCGGAGAGGGTCTCGTATTCCAGGAGGCCCTGCGCCAGCGTCTCGAGGTCGCTCGCCTTCTCGCCAAGGATGCGGCGGGCCTCGCTGAGGCCGCTCTCGACCAGCCGGCGGATCTCGCCGTCGATCTTACGGGCCGTCTCCTCGGAGATGTTCTGCTGCCGCGACACCGAGTGGCCGAGGAACACCTCTTCTTGGTTCTCGCCATAGGAGACCGTGCCGAGTGAATCGGAGAAGCCCCACCGGGTGACCATCATGCGCGCCAGCCGGGTCGCCTGCTCGATGTCCGAGGCGGCGCCGGAGGTGACCTTGTCCTTGCCGAAGGTCATCTCCTCGGCGATGCGGCCGCCCATCATGATGGCGAGACGCGAGGTCATCTGCTCGAAGCTCATCGACAGCTTGTCGCGCTCGGGCAGTTGCATGACCATGCCGAGGGCGCGGCCACGCGGAATGATCGTCGCCTTGTGCACCGGGTCGGTGGCCGGCACGTTGAGCGCGACGATGGCGTGGCCGGCCTCGTGATAGGCGGTCAGCCGCTTCTCGTCCTCGGTCATCACCAGCGTGCGCCGCTCGGCGCCCATCATCACCTTGTCCTTGGCGTCCTCGAACTCGGACATGGTGACCAGCCGCTTGCCGCGCCGGGCGGCAAGGAGGGCACCCTCGTTGACGAGGTTCATCAGGTCGGCGCCGGAGAAGCCGGGGGTGCCGCGGGCGATCGTCTTGAGGTCGACATCCGGCGCCAGCGGCACCTTGCGGACATGCACCTTGAGGATACGCTCGCGGCCGACGACGTCCGGATTTGGCACAACGATCTGCCGGTCGAAACGGCCGGGCCGCAGCAACGCCGGGTCGAGCACGTCTGGACGGTTGGTCGCGGCGATGAGGATGATGCCCTCATTGGCCTCGAAGCCGTCCATCTCGACAAGGAGCTGGTTCAGCGTCTGCTCGCGCTCGTCATTGCCGCCGCCGAGGCCGGCGCCGCGATGGCGGCCGACCGCGTCGATCTCGTCGATGAAGATGATGCAGGGCGCGTTCTTCTTCGCCTGCTCGAACATGTCGCGGACGCGGCTGGCGCCGACGCCGACGAACATCTCGACGAAGTCCGAGCCGGAGATGGTGAAGAACGGCACATTGGCTTCGCCGGCGATGGCGCGGGCGAGCAGCGTCTTGCCGGTGCCGGGCGGGCCGACCAGCAGCACGCCGCGCGGAATCCGGCCGCCGAGGCGCTGGAACTTCTGCGGGTCGCGCAGGAACTCCACGATCTCCTGCAGATCCTCCTTGGCCTCGTCAACGCCGGCCACGTCCTCGAAGGTGACGCGGCCATGCGCCTCGGTCAGCAGCTTGGCCTTGGACTTGCCGAAGCCCATGGCCTTGCCGCCGGTGCCCTGCATCTGGCGCATGAAGAAGATCCAGACCGCCAGGATCAGGAACATCGGCAGCCAGGAGATGAGAATGCCGATCAGCGACTGGCCGCCCTCGGTCACCGGCTTCGCAGCAATCGCGACGTTGTGCGATTCGAGGCGGTTGATGAGGTCGTTGTCGGGCGGGGCGAAGGTCTGGAACGCCGAGCCATCATTGTAATTGCCGGTGATCTCCTGACCGGAGATCATCACATTGCGCACGCGGCCCGCATCGACGTCGCTGAGGAACTGCGAGTAGGCCACGTCCTGTCCGGCCGAGCGGTGGCCCGGGTTCTGGAACAGGTTGAACAGCGCGATCAGCAGCAGGCCGATAATCACCCAGAGGGCGAAATTCCGAAAATTCGGGTTCATCCCAAGCCCTTCCCGACGGAGCGGGTACCGCCGAGCGGTCCGTTCCTCTGCCCGAAGATAGGTATGCCGACGGGCCAAGCCAAGCTACGAAATCCTGTCATATCAGATCGAAACTACCCCAAGGTGAATGCGTTCCGGGTTGGTACGGCTTCCGGGCAAATCCGTTCTGAAGCAAGCAGCGCGCCACAACCGTAACATTGTCGGCAGGTGCCGGCACAATGCCAAGCGGCGGGACGGCCACCACCCGGCTACCGATGCGCACCGCCGGCAGCGCTTCCAGCGCCGCGGCGGGCCGACCGCCACCCTTGATGCCAAGGCCGATGCGGCCGTCGCTGCCGAGCGCCGACAGCGTCGTGTCGGCTGCCTCTGCTGAGATGGTGATAGCGAAGCGCCGATCCCAGATGCCGTCGAAACGCGGCCGAACCGGCACCACCGGCAGCCCGGCCCGGCCGGTCTCGCGATAGAGGCGGAAGCCACCGCCACGGCGCTCGACCGTGACGCCGGCAAGGGTGCGGCGAAACGGCCCGCCTTCCAGCATCGCCCCTTGCAGTGCCTCCAGGCGCTCGCTGCGCGGCGCGTAGTCGCCGCCGCCGATGGCGCCGAGCAGGCGCTCCAGCGCTCGCAGCCGCACCTCCTCCGGGGCCGCTGCGAAGGCGCCGGCGGCGAGCGTCACCACCGCCAGTGCATCGCTGACCGCGGCTTCGGCGAGAAGCCGGCCGGCATAGTGGTCGATCGCCTCCGCCACCCGCCGCATGCGCTGCGCCGCCCGGGCCAGCCGCTCCGGCCCGAGCCCCTCCTCCGCCAGCGCCGGCATCAGCCGCCGCAGCCGCGGCCGCAGATAGCGCTGGTCGTGGTTGGATTCGTCTGTAGCAGGACGGAGTCCGGAAGCGGCGACCGTAGCGGCGAGTCGCGCCTTCGGCACCGCCAGGAACGGCCGGAGCAGCCGCACGCCGTCGCGCTCGGTGACCTCGGCCATCGCCGCAAGGCCCTGCGGGCCGGAGCCGGCGGCAAGGCGCATGAGGAAAGTCTCGGCCTGGTCGTCGCGATGGTGGGCAAGGACGATGGCCCCTGCCCCCTCGCTCCGCGCCGCTTCGATCAGCAGCCGGTAGCGGGCATCCCGCGCCGCCGCCTCGCTGGCGCGGTCCGCGGCCGCCCAGGTGAGAATTCGTGCCGGCAAGCCAAGGTCGGCAGCAATGCGGACGACGGCTTCCGCCTCGGCGCGCGAGCTCGGCCGCAGGCGGTGGTCGACGGTCAGGACGAGGATCGCCGGCGGTGCGTCGAGGCTTCGCCGCCAACGGTCGACAAGGATCAGGAGCGCCAGGGAATCCGGGCCGCCCGAAACAGCAAGCGCAAGCGCGGCCTCGCCGGCGAGCGGCTGGAACAGGCCGGCCAGCTCGCCATCGCCGATTGCTGTCTCAGCAGCTGGCGTTGGCCTGTTCGGCCTGGACGCGCTGGAGGAGGGCATTGTTGGCGTCCGGATATTGCTGCAGGAGGCGCGAGAAGGTGTTGCAGGCCTGCTCCCGCTCGCCGAGCCCGGCCAGCGACAGGCCGAGCTTCAGCAGCGTATCGGGGGCCTTGGCATTGTCCGGATAGGAGCGGTAGCCAGCCAGGAACTCGATCGCCGCCTCGCGGAAGAGGCCGCGGGTGAAGAGGCTCTCGCCTACCCAATATTGCGCATCGGCAGCCAGCCGATCGTCGGGATAGTTCGCGAGGAACTGACGGAAGCCGGCCTCGGCAAGCTGGTAGTCGCCGCTGAGGATGTAGTTGTAGGCGGTCTCGTAATCGTCGCGGGCCGAGCCGGTGGCCGGGCCGAGCGAGGCGACCTGGCCGCCATTGGCGATGGCCGAAAGGTCGATCGGCGCATCGGCCGGCACCTGGCCGAGATTGGCCGGCGGGGCGCCCAGCGTCTGCCCGTCATCCACCACCATGCCATGTGGGTCGAGACCGCCGCCATCCATCGGCATCTCGTCGCCGGAGCCGTCCATCGGCATCTCGTCGGGGTTGCCGTCGAGCGACAGCGGCGCCTCGGCGGCAGCGAGCGGGTTCGGGGCGGTGCCTGGAGCCGGCGCCGCGGTCGCGTCAGCGGTGCCCGGCGGCCGGCCGGCGAGTTCGGCCTGCAGCACCTGCACCTGGTGGTTCAGCTCCTCGATCTGCCCGGTCATGCTGCGGATGCGGGCCTCGAGGCGCTCGATGCGGAGCGCCATCTCCTGCGGCGAGCCGAGCGGCGGCCCGCCCGGTGCGGCATCGCCGGCGACCTGCGGCTGCACGGCGAGCGGCTGGACGTTCAGCGGCTGGACATCGAGCGGCTGGGCCGCACCCGGCTGCGCCTGCGGCGCGAGCTGGGCCGGCTGGCCGACATCGCTCGGCGGCACCGGAACGGCAACATCGGGCGGTGGCGGCAGCGGCTGCACCTGCGCCGGCTGCGGATCCTCGCGGCGGAACGGGTTCCACCAGGCGGCATCGGCCACGGCAGGCATGAAGCTGAACGCGACAAGGGCAAGCGCTGCGGCCGCCCTCTTATTGACGATGGTCATGATCGAAGTCCCGTGAGCCACCCGGCGGGCGGGTTCCGTCCTCGTTGCCGAGCATAGACGACGCGCACTTCGGCCAAAGTTTGACCGGTGGTGAAAGCAGGCCGAAAGGCGAGGTTTGCGCTTGCCATTCGTGGCTGCAAGGCGCGCTTCGCGGTAAGCGCCAGTTCTTAATGGCAGCATCCGCAATGGTGGCGGCGGCGCAACGCGCGCTGATGCGCGCTAACCCCGCCCCGAAAACGCTTCGCGTTTTCGACCCGCTCTCAAGGGGCGGGTTAGGGCTTGAGTGCTTGGCATGGCCTCGCCCCAGATGAGACGTGTAACCCGCCCCTTGAGGGCGGGTCGAAAACGCCTCTTGAGCGTTTTCGGGGCGGGGTTAGCGCGCACAGCGCGTGTTGCAGTGGCGCAAAAAGGCGGCCAACCGGCCGCCTTAAGCTCGTGTCCGGTTGCGAAGAACTACATCCCGGCGCCGCTGACCACCGTCACCGCGCGGCGGTTCTGCGACCAGCAGGAAATGTCGTTGCAGACCGCCACCGGCCGTTCCTTGCCGTAGGAGATTGTCTGCATGCGGTTGGCGGCGATGCCGCGCGAGATCAGGTAGTTGCGCGCCGTGGTGGCGCGGCGGGCGCCGAGGGCGATGTTGTATTCGCGGGTGCCGCGCTCGTCGGCATGGCCCTCGATGGTCACCGCGACGCGCGGATAGAGGTTCAGCCACTGCGCCTGGCGGTCGAGCGTGGCGATCGACTCCGCCGTCAAATCGGTGGAGTCGGTCTGGAAGAAGACGCGGTCGCCGACATTGACGACGAAGTCCTGGGCGCTGCCCGGAGCCGCCGATCCGGCCAACCCGGCGCCACCCGGGCCGCCGAGGCCGCCCGCGCCGCCATCCGCCAATTCGTTGGACGGATTGTTGGCGCAGGCCGCGAGCAAAAGCGCTGTGGCGGCAATGGCTGCGACCCGCAAGCCGCGGTGGAGGACTCCAACTTGAATCATTCCGTCAACTCCTTGTCCACCATAAGGACATGAGCGTTGTGTATCAGGACGTTGGTTAATCGCCGGTAGCGGAGCGTGGTTAAGGCTTGGTTACAGGCCAGTGCCGCAGCGTTAAGCGGCAACGACGCGCCCTACCCCGGCAAGCTATGCCGGAGCGCCTCAGTTGATCAAGGGCGACCATGCCGGGTCGGAGCCGAAGTCCGGCGTCGGCACCCGGAACTCGTTGTAGCCGGTAAGGTCGATTGACCACAGCTGCGGCCCGCCATTGGCACCTGGCGTGTCGCGGAAGAACATCAGCACGCGGCCATTCGGCGCCCAGGTCGGGCCCTCATTGTGGAAGCCGGTGGTCAGGATGCGCTCGCCCGAGCCGTCCGGCCGCATCACGCCGATGGCGAACTGGCCGTTCGACTGCCGCGTGAAAGCGATGAGGTCGCCGCGCGGCGACCAGACCGGGGTTGAATAAGTGCCCTGGCCGAAGCTGATGCGCGTCGGGTTGGAGCCGTCCGCGCCCATTACATAGAGCTGCTGGGCGCCGCCGCGGTCCGACTCGAAGACGATGCGGCTGCCATCCGGCGAGTAGCTGGGGCTGGTATCGATGGCCGCGTCGTCGGTGAGGCGGGTGGTGCGCCGGGTGCGCAGATCCATGGTGAAGATATTGGCGTTGCCCTCCTGCTGCAGGCTCATGATCACCTGCTGCCCGTCTGGCGAGAAGCGCGGCGCGAAGGTCATGCCGGGGAAGTCGCCGACGAGCTCGCGCTGGCCGGTTTCGATGTTCATCAGGAACACCTTCGGCTGCGCCCCGTCATAGGCCATGTAGGTTATGTCCTGGCTGGTCGGGCTGAAGCGCGGCGTCAGCACCAGATCGTCGCCACGGGTCAGGTAACGGACATTGGCGCCGTCCTGATCCATGATCGCCAGGCGCTTGATACGCCGGTCCTTCGGCCCGCTCTCGTCGACGAAGACGACGCGGCTGTCGAAATAGCCGGCCTCGCCGGTGAAGCGCTGGTAGATGGCGTCGGCGATGATGTGGCCGACCCGGCGCCAATTGTCCGGGCTGGTGTAGAATTGCTGGCCGGCCGTCTGCTCGCCGGCGAACACGTCCCATAGGCGGAATTCGGCCCTTAGCCGCCCGTCGGGCTGCTTGGCGACCGAGCCGACCACCAGGGCCTGGGCATTGATCACCCGCCAGTCGCCGAAGCGCGGCGCCTGGTCGCTGGACGAGATCTGCTCGATGAAGGCGGCCGGGTCGATCGGCGCGAACAGGCCGGAGCGCTTGAGGTCGGCGGCAATGACGCCGGCGATGTCGGCGCCGAGCTGCTGGTCCTGGCCGCCGCCGAGGAAGTTCGGGATGGCGATCGGCAGCGGCTGGATGTTGCCCTGGGTGACGTCGAGCTCGACCACCGCCGCAGCCGGCTGCGGCGCGGCAATGCCGGCGACGAGGGCGAGAACCGCGACCAGGGCCAGACCGGCTCGGCGAAGGCCGGCCTTCGCGTCACGGCTGAGGGCGCGATGCGTCATGGCATCCGTCATGGGAGCTCCCGGATCTTCCTGTCGGCCGGCGGCGATCAATAATCGCTCCACCGGAAGGTGATGTTGATGTCCTGCCACTCAGCGTACTGGTCGGCCGGAAAGGCCGAGACGTCGAACGGCGCGCAATTGCGGATGGCGCGCAAAGCCGCATCCTCGGCAGGCGGGCCGAACTGGCCGGTGCCACCCTCGATGATCGTCGGCGGCACGCGCAGCGAGCCGTCGAGATTGAGCGACAGCCGCGCCTTCACGGTCTGCTGCGATTCGATCACGCCCTGCATCGGCGACCAGCAGCGCTTCACCTGGCCGATCAGCCCGTCATAGACGCCCTGGCTCATCATCGCATTGAGCGCGCCGCGGTCGACGCCCAGCGACGCGACCTGGTCGGACGCATCAGGCTGCGGCTCGGGCTGGTCCTCGCGGTTAAGGAGGTTGGCGATATCGTCAACCAGTTCGTCCTTGGACGGCTCCGGCGCCTCCTGCCGCTGCTGGGCGGCGGGCGGATCGGGTGGCGGCGGCGTTGCGGCAGGAGCCGGCCGGGTCGGCGGCCGCGGCCGGGCACGCGGGATCGGCGCCAGCGTCGCGGCGGCGAGCGCCGCCGGATCGGGCTGCGGCGGAGGCGGCGGCTCGGGCTTCGGTTCCGGCTTCACCTCGGGCTTGGGCTCAGGCTTCGGCGCCGGCGTCGGCTCCGGCACCGGCTCGGGTGCCGGTTCGGGCTCCGGCGCCGGTTCCGGCTCTGCCACAGGCTCGGGTTCAGGCGCCGGCGCGGCGACCGGTGCCGGTTCGGGTGGCGGGGCCTCGGCGACCTCTTCCACCGGCGGCGGCGGAGGCTCCGGCTCAGGTGGGGGCGGAGGCGGCGGTGCCGGCTCAGGCGGCGGCGGGGTCGGTTCCGGCTCAGGCGGCGGGGGAGCGGGCGGCGGCGGTGGCGGGGTCGGCTCGGGCACTGCCTCGGCGACCGGCGTCGGGTCCTCAGGCGACGGCCTCTCCTGCGGCTTGGCGTCCTCGCGGCCGAGGCTAAGATCGGTCACCTCAGCCATCGTCACCAGCTCGACCGGCAGCGACTCGAATTGGCTTGGGTCGAGCATCTGCGACGAGGGGAGCATGTAGAGCCCCCAGGCGAGGATCGCGCCATGTGCGGCGACGGAGACGACCACCCCGGTCTTCATCCGTCAGCCCTCCTGCTCGGCCGGCATGGTGACGAGGCCGATGCGCCGGAAGCCGGCCTGGCTGAGCACCGCCATCACCCGCATTACGGAGCCGTAATTGGCATTGCGGTCGCCACGCACGAAGATCCGCTCGTCATAGCCGTTCTTGGCGATGGCGGTGAGCTTGCCGACGAGGTCGCCGAGGGCGATCTCGGTGGTCTGCAGGAAGATGCGGCCATCGGCATCGACGCTGAGGGTGATCGGCTCTTCCTGGGTGCTCAGCGGATTCGCCGAGGCCTGCGGCAGGTCGAGCGGCACCCCCACGGTGAGCAGCGGCGCCGACACCATGAATACGATCAGGAGCACCAGCATCACGTCCACGAAGGGCGTGACGTTAATCTCGGCCATCGGCGTGTAGCGCCGGCGGCGGCCCCCACCCCGTCCCGGCTGCGGTCCCAGCGAACCAGCCATCGCTCAGGCCCTCTCGTCGACCTGGCGAGACAGGATGGCGGAGAACTCGTGCGCGAAGCTTTCCATGCGCTGGCCAATCCTTCCGACCGAATTGGACAGCTTGTTATAGGCAATGACCGCCGGAATTGCGGCAAGAAGGCCGAGTGCGGTAGCAAGCAGCGCTTCGGCGATGCCCGGCGCCACAACTGCCAGCGAGGTGTTGCGGCTGGCGGCAATCGCCTGGAACGAGCTCATGATGCCCCAGACGGTGCCGAACAGGCCGACGAACGGGGCCGAGGCGCCGACCGTGGCGAGGAAGAGAAGCCGCCGCTCATAGCGGTCCATCTCGCGGCTGATGGTGACGTCGATGACCTTGTCGATGCGCATCTGCAGGCCGATCGGCGAGCGGGCACCCGATTCGAAGCTGCGCTTCCACTCCCGCATGGCGGCGACGAACACGGCCGCCATGGCCGAGGCGGCGCGGTCGCTCAGCGAGCGGTAGAGCTCCTCGAGCGACTGGCCGGACCAGAACACGCGCTCGAAGCGGTCCATCTGCCGGCGGAGGCGCCGGTAGAGGATGGTCTTGTCGACGATGATCGCCCAGCACCACACGGATGAGAGAAGGAGGCCCAGAATGACCAGCTTGACGATGATATGGGCCTGCAGGAACAGCGTGATCAGCGAGATATCGCCGCTTCCCAGTGCCGCCGGGGCGACCTCGACCGGATCCATCAGCAGACCTCTTTGATGTGTGTCCCTCGCGGAATGACGAGCGGCGGAGCCGAGCGAACGGGACGAGGCCGGGCAGGCAGAGTCGACCCCTGGTTAACCGCGTCTCACGTCTAAATTTGTCGAAAAGAGGGCCAGTCCGCCCGTACGCAATTCCCTTCCGCCACAGGCGATTGCTAAGTCAGTATGGTTAAGGAGACATTACCCGGCTGTCGGCTGGCCCGCCGCGGCCTTGAGTGTTTCCGCAAGGTGCCGTGGCGGTCGCCGCGGCCGGCCGCTGCCATCGACCAGCACCACCGTGACAATCCCGGCCGCCAGCGTCTCGCCCTTGCGCATGACCCGCTGGTCGATGGCCATCCGCAGCCCGCGGCCGGGCAGGAACTGGCTTTCCACCACCACCAGGTCATCGAGCCGCGCCGGCCGGATGAAATCCACCTCGACCCGGCTGACGACGAAGCCGAGCCGCCCCTCCCCGGCCGCCAGTTCGGTGTGGCTGATGCCGAGGCAGCGCAGATAATCGGTCCGCCCGCGTTCCATGAAGCGCAGATAGCCGGCGTGATAGACATTGCCGGAGAAATCCGTGTCCTCGTAGTAGATGCGCACCGGCAGTAGGTGCCGGCCCTCGACGATGCGGCCGGCAAGGGTTGGCCAGGCTTCGGCGGAGGACGGCTGGCTGGGCTTCATCGGCGCATTCCGGCGGAGAGGACAGGGGGGATCGTCACAATGGCCACTTGACGGGACGGGGCCTGGAGAGCGCACAGTCTGGCTTCACGGGGGAGTTGCAGACATGACGACGGTTTACATTTTAGCTGCGCTGCTGGTCCTGAACGCGATCCTGCACTTCGCGATCGTTGGCCGATTTGGCCTCAACGGTAATATGCCGCCGCTGGTCTTCGGCATCGTCTACGCGGTGCTCGCAATCCTCAGCCTTCTCCAGGTCCCGAACGTGGCCTGGATCGCCCTGATCGTCGCGATGGTCGGAACGGCGGCCCTCCTCATGCAGTTCAAAAACATCAAGCACGAGACGACGATCGAGAAGGTCATCCTGGTCGTCAACGCGGTCATCATCGTGTTCTTCCTGGTGAACTACGTGCGCTAGCGGCCGCTTCAGTCCCCCTCGCCCTCGCCGTCACCTTCCGCGAACAGGGTGAACTGCGCCGTCGGCGCCGCCGGGACGGCGAGGCCGAGATGGCGGAAGGCGTGCGGCGTCAGCAGCCGGCCGCGCGGCGTCCGCTGCACGAAGCCCTGCTGGATGAGGTAGGGCTCAACGATCTCCTCGATCGCGTCGCGCGGCTCCGACAGCGAGGCGGCGATGGTCTCGATGCCGACCGGGCCGCCGCCGAAATTGAGCGCGATGGTGCTCATGTAGCGCCGGTCGAGCCCGTCGAGCCCCGCGGCGTCGACCTCCAGCCGTAACAGCGCCTTGTCGGCGATTGCGGCGTCGACCTCGCCATCCTTCTCGACCAGGGCGAAATCGCCGACCCGGCGCAGGAGCCGGCTGGCGATACGCGGCGTGCCGCGCGAGCGCCGCGCCACCTCGGCGGCTCCGGCGGCGGTCATCGGCGTGCCGAGGATGCGGGCGCCGCGGCTGACGATCTGCTCCAGCTCGGCAGTGGTGTAGAAGTTGAGCCGCACCGGGATGCCGAAGCGGTCGCGCAGCGGGTTGGTCAGGAGCCCGAGCCTGGTGGTGGCGCCGACCAGGGTGAAGCGCGCCAGGTCGATGCGCACCGAGCGCGCCGCCGGCCCCTCACCGATGATGAGGTCGAGCTGGAAATCCTCCATCGCCGGATAGAGGATTTCCTCTACCGCCGGGCTCAGCCGGTGGATCTCGTCGATGAAGAGGACATCGCGGTCCTCGAGGTTGGTGAGGAGTGCGGCGAGATCGCCGGCCTTGGCGATCACCGGGCCGGAGGTGGCGCGAAAATTGACGCCGAGCTCGCGCGCCACGATCTGCGCCAGCGTCGTCTTGCCCAGCCCCGGCGGGCCGACGAAAAGGACGTGGTCGAGCGCTTCCTTGCGGGTCCGCGCCGCCTGGATGAAGACCGAGAGATTGGCCCGCGCCTGCGCCTGGCCGACGAAATCGGCCAGGACCTTCGGCCGCAGGGTGGCGTCAGCGTCCTCGCCTTGGGCCACGCCGGAGATCAGCCGCTCACCACTCATGCCGGTGTCTCGTGCAGGCGGCGCCCGAGGCCGCGGACGACGACGGCCGCGAATGCGCCGAGGAGGCCGAAGACCGCGAACAGCCAGACCGGCGATGGGGCATCCGGCGGCCCCATTATCATCGGCCCGGTGAGGACGTGCTGCAGCAGCGACCCGAGGAACCCGGTGGCGGCTCCCATCAGGGCAACCGCGGGATAAGGCGCCCGCGTCCCCGTCAGCACCGACCAGGCGACGACGAGGAGACCGGTGACGAAGGCCGGGATGCCGCCGATGAAATAGGCGAAGACGAGGATCAGCGGCAGCAGGAAGCCCTGCGGGCCATTGCCCGAAATGACGGTCCCGGCGGTCACGATCAGGAAGAGGGTTCCGCCACCGACCAGCGGCCCCGCAAAGGCGTAGAGCAGCGCCAGCAGCACCGGCTGCCTGAGCCTCCCGAACGCGGCCTCGTCCTCCGCACGGCTCATCGCGCCAGTTCCCCCAGACCGAGGCGGATCAGCGTCTCGGCCCGAGCCGTAGCCGGCCGCAGCATACCGGCATTCATTCGGACCATCCCATGAGTGCGGCCCGGCGTTCGGCACGTGCTGCCCAAAGCTTCGCCAGCCATGCACTGACGATTGCGGCGATGGCGCCGAGCACCGCAAACTCGACGACATTTGCGACGACAATTGCCCTCGGCGTCTGCGGCTCTACCTCCCAGATCCAGGGCAGCGTCCACAGCACATTCAGCGTCCCCAACATGCCGGCGATCGCATATCCTACGACCGCCGGCCGGATCGTCGCGAGAACAATCGCCACCGGCAGTCCAGTCGCCAGGGACCAGTTCCATCCAACCAGGATCAACAACGGCAGCCACATCACCGCCGCAGGGACGGCAAGGACTGAACGCCAATCGGGGATGCGCAACGTGATGACCGATTCAATAATGAGAGCTGCAGCAATCCCAGCGATCGGCCCCGCGAGAAAGAACACGACCAAGCCGTACAGCAGCCGCATCACCACGATGTCAGGTCGCAGACCGGGCCGAAATATCCCGCTCATCTCGCCAGTTCCCGCAGACCGAGGCGGATCAGCGTCTCGGTAGTCGCCGCAGTGCCGGCATTCTTGGCCGCCGCCGCGACCGCGGCGCTCGCCTGAAGCTGGGCATAGCCGAGGTTGACCAGTGCGGAAACCGCGTCAGCCACCGGCTGCGGCGCCCGTTTCTCACCGAGATCGGCCTGCAGATTCACCACCGCCGGGTCCGCGCTGGAATAGGCCGGCGCCTTGTCGCGGAGTTCCGTGACGAGGCGCTCGGCGACCTTGCGCCCGACACCCGGCGCCCGCGCCAGCGTCGCCTTGTCCTGCAGCGCGATGGCCGTGGCGAGGTCGCCCGGCTTCAGCACCCCAAGGATGCCGAGCGCCACCTTGGCGCCGATCCCCTGCACGGTCATCAGCAGGCGGAACCACTCGCGCTCGAGATCGCCAGAGAAGCCGAAGAGGCGGATCTGGTCCTCGCGCACATAGGTCTCGATCGCCAGCGTCGCCGCTTCGCTCGGCCGCGGCAGCACCTGCAGGGTGCGGGCCGAGCAATGCACCTGGTAGCCAACACCGCCGACATCGAGGATGACGAAGTCGTCGCCGTAGGAATCGACCACCCCGCGTAGCTTGCCGATCATGGCTGCATCTCGGGAGAGATGATGTCGATCCCGGCGAAGTGGTTCCGATAACAGCCGCGATCGCGGGTCAGTAGCCGATATCGGCACACTGCAGCATGGGCGCCGATGTCGAGATCGGGAAGCGGTGAGGTTCTCGGGCCTCCCCGCTTGCGGTAGCTGAGATAGGTCGCCCCGGCCGTGAAAGCGGCATCCCAGGGCAGGTTCTCGCGGCGAAAGCGCTGCGCCCCGATCGCGGCATCGAGATCCTCACGGGCGGCATAGCCTACGACGAGTTCGAAATAGATGACCTGATTGATGAGCAGCCCGCCTGCATCCGCGGCGTTCGCGAGCCGCAGACCCGCCCAGTTGCGCCAGGCCGCGCCGGCCTCGGCGATATCAAGGATCACGCTGGTATCGACGAGCGTGTCAGTCATCGCCGCGCAGAAGCTTCATGATCTCATCGGGCATAAGGCCGAGATTGGCGCTCTTGGTACCCCGGAGACCCGCGACGATCTTTTCACCACGCGTAGCTCCTGGCTGACTCCGTCGCGTTGCCCGGCGGGGGTGATCACATAACCCTCGACCAAGAATTCTACCTCACTGCCGGCCCCGATGGCCGCGCTCGCTCGCACCTCCTTCGGAATCGTCACCTGGCCCTTCGTGCTCACCCGCATCGACGTGCGCTCACCTTATCAGCCGCGCTGCCGTCAAGGCCTGAGCACGGCGCTCCAGAATGGCGCCAGGCACCCTTTTCGAATTTCCTGCCAGAGCCAGGATGAGGTGGGAAGGCGTCGACGGTGCCATGCTCCGTAATACCGCGCCCAGTAAGAAATAGAACATTTGCGCAACACCCGCAAATGCGGGCAACTGCCGGCGTGAGGCGACCGGCTGAGAGTCCGACACCGCGTCAACCACGCCCGGGCTCGGGATTTGGTGCGGGCCTGCGAAGCGGTAGTCTGCCGCATGTTCTTTCACACCCTGCCCTCGCCCCTCGCCGATGACCACCCGTCGCCGTGACCTGCGTACTGGCCGCTCGCTGTGGCAGACGCGGCGGCTGCCGGCGTTGCCGCATGGGCGGCTGAAGCGCGATATCGACGCCGACGTGCTGGTGGTCGGCGCCGGTATCACCGGGGCACTGGTGGCCGAGGCGCTGGCGGCCGACCATCGCGTCGTTGTGGTCGACCGGCGCGGGCCGGCGGCAGGGTCCACCTCGGCCAGCACCGCGCTGATCGAATATGAGATCGACACGCCGCTGATCCATCTCGCCAAGGCGATCGGCGCCGAGCCGGCCGCGCGCGCCTGGCAGCGCTCGCACCGCGCCGTTCACGCCCTTGCCGAACGGACAGCCGCGCTCGGCATCGGCGCCGGCATCCTCGGACGCGACAATCTCTACCTCGCGGGCAATGTGCTGGACGCCGCCGGCCTTGCCGAGGAGGCCGCCGCCCGCCGCGCCCTCGGCCTCGAGGCGCGCTTCCTGCCACGCGCCGCGCTGAAGGAGCGCTTCGGTATCGCCCGGGCCGGCGCGATTCTCTCGCATGGTGATTTCGGCGCCGATCCGCGCCAGCTGGCGGCCGGCTTCCTTGCAGCCGCCATCGGCGCCGGCGCCCGCCTGTTCGCCCCGGCCGACATCGTTCGCATCGAGACGAGCGGCGACGGCGTCTTGGCTGGAACCGCCGGCGGCCCGGTGGTGAACTGCAAGCAGGCAATATTCTGCACCGGCTACGAACTGCCCGACTTCGTCCCGGCCAAGGGCCACCGGGTGATCTCGACCTACGCCATGGCGACGCGGCCGCAGCCGGGCCGGCTGTGGCCGGAAGGCTGCTTGGTGTGGGAGGCGAGCGCCCCTTATCTCTACGTCCGAGCGACGCCGGATGGCCGGGTCGTCTGCGGCGGTGAGGACGAGGACTTCGCCGATGCCGAGGCCCGTGACGCGCTGATCCCGAGGAAGCTCGCCACGATCCGCCGCAAGCTCGGCCAGCTGTTCCCGGGGCTCGACACCGAGCCCGACTTCGCCTGGGCCGGCGCCTTCGGCACCACTGCTACCGGCCTGCCGACCATCGGGCCGGTGCCGGGCAAGCCGCATGTCTGGGCGGTGCTCGGCTTCGGCGGCAACGGCACCACCTATGCCCGCATCGCCGCCGACATCATCGCCGCCGATTTCGGCGGCCGCAGCGATCCGGATGGCGGCCTCTATGCCTTCGCCAGCGCCGCCGGAAGCAGCCGCGAGGCGCGGTGATGCGCGTGGGTGATGGCGATCGCCAGCGCGTCGGCGGCATCGTCGGTGTCGAACTCGGCCTTCGGCAGCAGCACCCGCACCATCATGCGAATCTGCGCCTTCTCGGCATGGCCGGCGCCGACGATGGTCTTCTTCACTGCGTTCGGCGCGTATTCGGCAACCGGGAGGCCGGCCAGCGCCGGCACCAGGAGGGCAATGCCGCGCGCCTGGCCGAGCTTCAGCGTCGCCGAAGCGTCGCGGTTGACGAAGGTCTGCTCCACCGCCGCCTCGTCGGGCGCATGCGACCGAACGACCTCGGTCAGGCCGTGATGCAGCGCCACCAGGCGATGCGCCAGCTCGCCGTCGAGCGGCGCCTTGACCGTTCCGGCAGCGAGGAAGGAGAGGGAATTGCCGCGCAGGACGATGAGGCCCCAGCCGGTACGGCGGAGGCCTGGATCGACGCCGAGGATGCGAATCGGGGCGTTGGTCGTCACCGCCCATGCCTATCCCTGCCCGGCCGCCGCGTCACGCCGGAGCGGCGGCGCGGCGAGCGAAGCGCACCCGACTGAGCTTCACCGCCCCGCTCGCCAGGACGACGCCGGCCACCGCCGCGATGATACCGGCGATCGCCGGTATCCCCGGCACCTCGCCAAGCACCGGCACCGCGATCAGCGCGGCCAGAGGGGGCGCCAGCGCGGTGATGACGACGGCGCGCGAAGCGCCGAGGCGAGCCACCGCGGCACCGTAGCAGACCAGCGCCACGACACCGGAGAGGATGCCCTGCGACAGCACTTGGCCGGCGAGAATGCGCGGATCGGCGGCCAAGATCGCCGGCCCGTCGACAAAGATCGCGAAGGGCAGCAGCACGAGGCTCGACCAGGCGCCGACCAGCCCGGCCGCCGCCAGCGGTGTCAGCCCCGATCGGCGGAATGCCAGCGTGTAGACGGCCCAGAGCGCCGCCCCGGCGAGGATCGCCAGCCTGCCGCCGCCAAGCCCAGCCAGCATCGCCGAGCCGCCGATCAGCAGCGTGGCGAGGCCGATCAGACCGAGGCCGGCGAGCCGTAGGCCACCGAAGCGCTCGCGGTCGATGAAGGCGGCGAAGAGGGCGACGAAGAGCGGCATCGTCCCGCCCAGCAAGACACCGACCTCGCCGGCCATCGCATGATGCGCGCCGAAGGCAACGATGACGAAGAACGGCGCGCCGGCGCCAGCCACCATCATCCCCAGCAGCCGCTTGTCGAGACCGCTCGGCAGCAACCCGTAGCGCCACCAGAACGGCGCCAGCAGCAGCGCCGGGACTCCGAAGCGGATGAGCCCGAGCGAGGCGACCGGCAGATGCACATTCATCGCCTGCCGCATACCCACCAGCCAGACCGCCCAGATCGTGACGGTGACGAGCGCGGCACCGATGCCGGTCAGGGTGACGAGTGTTGCTCGGGAGGGGGTGGAAATCGCCATGGGAAGTCTCCGCGACTGGGAGCTGACGACAGCTCCATCTCCCGCATCGTCAGCTGGCCAGCGCGCTATTTCCCTGCGAACATTGCTGCTCTGAGTGCAGTTCCCGCAATTTCATGCCAACATGCCGAGACGGGGCGACCGATCCTGCGAGGCAGCGATGTTCGGCTGGTTGCGACGGAAACGTGGGCAGAAACGGCATTCAGGCGACGCCGGCTATTCCGGCTATAGCGGCGACACTGGCATCAGCGACACCGGCGCGCCGCATCGCGGCCACGACCGCCACGATGGCGACGGTGGCTGGGGCGGCCACCACCACGACTCGGGCAGCAACGACTCCGGCGGAGGCGGTGATGGCGGCGGTGGGGGCGGTGATGGTGGTGGCGGCGGCGGTGGCGATTGATCGCCATACGCCTCCGGCCGCGTCAAACGGAGACGGCAATGGCTGACCAGGAATTCGATCGCATCGACCGCCGCATCCTCGAGGTGCTGCAGGAGAATGGCCGCCTCAGCAATGTCGAGCTGGCCGAGCGGGTGGCGCTGTCGCCGTCACCGTGCCTCCGGCGGGTCAAGCGGCTGGAGGACGAGGGCGTGATCGCCGGCTACCGCGCCGTGCTCGACCGCCGCCGCGTCGGCCTCGGCCTCACCGTGCTGGTCGAGATCAAGATCGCCCGGCACAGCCGCGACAACGCCACCCTGCACCACAAGGCATTGGCGGCGCTGCCGGAGATCGTCTCCTGCCACATGGTTTCCGGCGCCGCCGATTTCGTCGCCGAGGTCGTGGTGCGCGACCTCGACGCCTATGAGCAGGTGCTGACCGAAAAGCTGCTCGCCCTGCCCGACGTCTCCGACATCCGCTCCAATTTCGCGATCCGCACGATCAAATCCGGCGCCCCACTGCCGCTCGGCCACCTGGACTGAGGCACCGCGCTCGGGGCGCGACGTGTAACGCCGGCCGGCGGGTTAGCACCGACCGGTCGGCTAAACGCGGCGCCCTTCTGGCGCCGGCGCTGGTGCCCGCCCATATCGCACCGTAAGAGGGGTGATCCGTCCGGCGGCAGGCGCTTTGCATGGCGGCCCGGGCAGCGCACTTGTCCAGCCACAGCCATGAGGGAAACCGCCACCGATGCATGATCTGCCACTGATCACGACCATCGTCGTCGGCCTCGTGCTGGCCTTCGCCCTGGCCCTGGTGGCGCATCGGTTGAAAGTTTCGCCGCTGCTCGGCTATCTCCTCGCCGGCGTCGTGGTCGGCCCGTTCACGCCGGGCTATGTCGCCGACCAGGACCTTGCGCACGAGCTCTCCGAGATCGGCGTCATCCTCCTGATGTTCGGCGTCGGCCTGCACTTCTCGCTGAAAGACCTCCTGTCCGTCCGCTTCATCGCGGTGCCTGGCGCCATCGTTCAGATCGCCGTCGCCACCCTCCTCGGCCTCGGCCTGGCGCTGGCGCTCGGCTGGCCGGTTGGCGCTGGCATCGTCTTCGGCCTCGCCTTGTCGGTGGCCAGCACCGTGGTGCTGCTGCGAGCCCTGCAGGAACGGCGCATCGTCGACACCGACCGCGGCCGCATCGCCGTCGGCTGGCTGATCGTCGAGGACATCGCCATGGTGTTCACGCTGGTGCTGCTGCCGGCGCTGTCCGGCGTGCTCAATGGCGAGGGCGGAGCCAGCTTCACGGCGATCCTGGAGCCCATCGTCATCACGCTGGCCAAGGTGGTCGCCTTCGTCGCCATCATGCTGGTGGTCGGCCGCCGGCTGATCCCCTGGCTGCTGCACTACGTCGCCCATTCCGGCTCGCGCGAGCTTTTCCGCCTCGGCGTGCTCGCCATCGCCCTCGGCGTCGCCTATCTCGCCTCGGCCGGCTTCGGCGTCTCCTTCGCCCTCGGCGCTTTCTTCGCCGGCATGATCCTGAGCGAGTCGGAGCTCAGCCAGCGCGCCACCAACGAGGTGTTGCCGCTGCGCGATGCCTTCGCGGTTCTGTTCTTCGTGTCGGTCGGCATGCTGTTCGACCCGACCATCCTCGTCACCGACCCGCTTCCGGTGCTCGCCACCGTGCTGATCATCGTCCTCGGCAAGTCCGTCGCCGCGTTCCTGATCGTGCGCGCCTTCGGCCACCCCAAGGGCACCGCGCTGACCATCTCGGCCAGTCTGGCGCAGATCGGCGAGTTCTCCTTCATCCTCGCCGGCCTCGGCGTCAGCCTGGAGCTGATGCCGGAGCGCGGCCAGGACCTGATCCTCGCCGGCGCGCTGATCTCGATCCTGATCAATCCGGTGCTGTTCTTCCTCCTCGACCGCCGCGCCGCCCGCGCCGAGGCGCGCAAGGCCGAGGCGGTCGCCGAGACGGCGGCGGAGGAAGCAGCGGCGCTGCGTCCCACCAGCCTCACCAACCACGTCATCCTGGTCGGCTATGGTCGCGTGGGCAGCATCGTCGGCGCTGCCCTCGCCGAGGCCAAGGTCGCGGCGCTGGTGGTTGAGGCCGACAACAGCGCCCTCGCCGCCGCCCGCGCCGCCGGCCATGTTGTGCTGGAGGGAAATGCCGCCGACGCTGCCGTCCTCGCCGCCACCGTCCCGGCAGCGGCCCGCAGTCTCCTCGTCGCCATCCCAGACGCCTTCGAAGGCGGCTCCGTGGTCGAGCAGGCAAGGCGCCTGGCGCCGTCGCTGCCCATCATTGCCCGCGCCCATTCCGACGCGGAGAGCCGGCACCTCGCCCATCTCGGCGCCACTACCGTGGTGATGGGCGAGCGCGAGATCGCCCGCTCGATGATCGGCGACGTCCTCGGCGAGACGGCAAAGGAAGAGGTGCCTCCGGAAGCGCCGGAGTCGGACGAAGGAGCAGAACCCGAGCCCGGCCCGAAGGCCGCCTAAGGTTCCCGCGGATCAGGCCGCCGCGAGTTTCCTCAGTACCTCGTCGGAGACCTCGAAGTTCGAATACACCGACTGCACGTCGTCATCGTCTTCAAGGGCGGCGATGAGTTTCATCATCGAACCGGCCTTCTCCTCCTCGAGCGGCGTCGCGGTCTGCGGGCGCCAGACGGCGCGCACCGTCTCGGCCTCGCCGAGCCGCTCTTCGAGGGCTTTGGCCACCTCGCCGAGCACGCCGAAGCCGCACGTAATGACGTGCCGCTCCTCCTCGCTCTGCACGTCGTCGGCGCCGGCATCGATCGCCGCCTCGACCATCGCATCCGGCGTGCCGGCACCAGCCGGGTAGACGATCTCGCCGACCCGGTCGAACATGAAGCCGACCGAACCCGTCTCGCCGAGCGCCCCGCCATGCTTGGCGAAGACCGAGCGCACCGCACCAGCGGTGCGGTTGCGATTGTCGGTCAGCGCCTCGACGATCACCGCGGCGCCACCGGGGCCATAGCCCTCGTAACGGATCTCCTCGAAATTCTCCGAATCGCCACCGATCGCCTTCTTGATCGCCCGTTCGATGTTGTCGCGCGGCATGTTCTCGGCGCGGGCATTCTGGATCGCCAGCCGGAGGCGCGGATTGGCCTTCGGGTCGGGCATCCCGGTCTTGGCCGCGACCGTGATCTCGCGCGCCAGCTTGGAGAACATCTTGGAGCGCCGCACGTCGGCGGCACCCTTCCGATGCATGATGTTCTTGAACTGTGAATGTCCGGCCATGACCCTGTCCGTGGCTGCGCCGGGGCGCACCGTTGCGCCCGGCTGCGCCTCGCCAGCGCGAGGAATGATGGTGGCCGGCTTATAGGTCTGTGGAGCGCGAAAATAAAGGCCGGGCTTGCCTTTGGCCGGGCGGCAGGCAAGCTTTGCCGCCTGATCGAAGGAGGAAGCCCGTGCATCTGCGCCACCGCCACGCCATGCTGCTGCTGGTCTTCCTTGCCCTCCTGGCCGGCAGCCTGCCTGCCGCTGCCTTCGAGGCGTTGACCAGCGCCCTCGCCCGCCTGCCTGCTTCCGCCGTAGAGAAGGATACCGGCCTCGTCTTCGACTACCTCTCGCCGCGCCAGGTCCGCTACTGGCGGCTTCAGGACAATCCCGGCACAGGCGACGACGGCGCCAACAATGCCATCGTCGACCCGGGCGGGGCGATGCGGCTGACCGGCATCAACTTCCAGGCCCTGGACACCATCCTGGTCTTCGGCACGCCGCCCGCCCGCGGCATGTTCGTTGCCGGCCCGGAACTCGATGGCGAGACGGTCGCGGCTGCCTTCCGCGCCCGCGAGGGCTTCGAGGAGAGCACCGAGGCAGGCGCCACGATTTTCGCTCGGGGCGAGGATTTCCGCATGAACCCCGCCGATCGGGACCGCAACGATCCGTTCGGGGGTCTCCTCGGCACTGCCCAGCGCATCGCCATCGGACCGCACGGCGTCGTATTCATGCGCGCCTGGGCACCGCTGCGCGATGCGCTGCCACTCGCTTCCGACATCGCAGCCCGCAGTGAAGCCGACGTCGCCCTCGGCCGCACCTTCTCCACCATGGCGGCGCTGGCCGCTGCCCGCGACCCCAACGCCGAGGCCTTCGCCGCTTGCGGGTTCAGTATGGCCGCCTTCCGCCTCCGCGAGCCGCGGAGCGAGGAGGAAGCGGCCGGGCAAGGTGCAGCGCCGGCCGGCATCGGTTCCTTCGACTACGCCCTCTTCGTCGCCGCCGAAGGGCCGGTAGAAGAAGCCGCATACCTCGTCGTCGCCTTCCCCGACCACGCCAGTGCTGAGGCCGCCGGGCCGATCCTGCGCGACCGCCTCCGCGACTTCATCCCCGCCGACCAGCGCGTCGACGCCCCGGTGGTCCAGGCGGTGACCGTGATGGGCGCCGCCGGCCTGGTGACGGCAGCTGTGATCTACACCAAATCCGACGCCCACCCGGCAGCCCGACAGCTGATGAACTGGCGCCAGGCAGTGTACCGCCGCGGCTTCACACCGCTGGCGTTTGAGTGAATCACGCCAACGCGCCACGCGCCCTTACGGGCGCTAGGCACGTCACAGCCGAACCCTTCACCCCCAGAACGGCGGCACGGTCTCGCTCAGCACGCCGCCTAGCCGCAGCGGCGCCACCGCCGCAGCGAGGCCAGTGTTGTCGTCGATCTCGACGGCGAGGCCGCAGAGGGTCGCCGGGCCGAGGGCCGGGGTGAAGCGGCCGGAGGGCAGCTTGGTCAGGAAGCGCCGCACCGGCTCGTCCTTCTCCATGCCCAGCACGCCCTCGAAATCGCCGCACATGCCGACGTCGGATTGATAGGCGGTGCCGCCGGGCAGGATGCGGTAGTCGGAGGTCGGCACATGGGTGTGGGTGCCGACCACGAGGCTGGCGCGGCCATCGACGAAATGGGCGAAGGCCTGCTTCTCGCTGGTCGCCTCGGCGTGGAAGTCGATGATCACCGCGTCGGCCGCCTCGCCCAGCGGCGCGGCCGCGAGCTCGCGTTCGATGGCAGCGAACGGGTCGTCGAGCGCGTCCATGAAGACGCGGCCCATGACGTTGACCACCAGCACTCTTGCACCGTTGCGGGCGGTGAACATGCCGGCGCCGCGTCCTGGCGTACCGGGCGGAAAGTTGGCAGGCCGCAGGAACCGCTCCTGCCGGGCGGCGAACACCAGCGCCTCGCGCTGGTCGAAGGCGTGGTTGCCGGTGGTGATGGCGTCCGCGCCGGCATCGACCAGCGCGGTGGTGATGTCCTCGGTGATGCCGAAGCCGCCGGCCGAATTCTCGCCATTGATGATGACGAAGTCGATCCGCGCCGAGTCGATGAGCGCCGGCAGCTTGGCCGTGATCGCGTCACGACCGCTCCGTCCCACCACGTCGCCCAGCATCAGCAGCCGCATCGTGCCTCGATGCGCCTTGGCCGGCTGGTGATGATGGCTCGGGAACGGGTCGGCAATTCGGCTTGGCGGGTCAGAGGGCCAGTTTGCGCCGGAACACATAGCGTAAGCGCTGGCATCTGGTAGCCGGCAGAAAGGCGAAAGTGGCGAAGCCGCGATGGCCGATGGAAGAATCGATCCCGGGAACCTACAACGTAGGTGGGCGCCGTGTGTCCGAGCCCACGGGCCAGGACGGGGACAGCTCCCATGTGGATCGATAAGGCCCCGGGGATATGTGTCTCCTGTCGCGCCCCACAGCCTCGCCGAACCCAGATATAGGCCGCGTCCGGCGGGCGCGCCAGTGCCATCTCAGGCCGCCGCGCTGTCGCCGCTGAGGCGCATGGCGGCCTGTTCGAGCCGGCCGGAAGCCGCCTCCAGCGCCGCCACCAGCTGGCCTTCGCTCGCCTCGGCGCGGGCCGCCGCATGGGCCTCGGCAGCCGACAGGCGGCCAACCTCCTCCTCCAAGCGCGCAAGCCGGTTCTTTGCCTCGGAAAGGTCGTCGGCGAGGGTGATCGCTGCCATAACAGTCAGCCGTTGGTCGCCGACCTCGCCGATGCTCTCGCGCAACTCGTCGATCGTCTTGCTGAGCTGCTGGCCGAGCGCGATCAGATGCTGCTCCTGGCCGTCGTCGCAGGCCATCCGGTAGACTCGGCCGTTGATGGTCACGCTCACCTGAGCCATATGCCCGCTCCTGCTGTGGCCGCGCCGGATGCCGGCGGGCCAGGGCCTCGTCTCGCGATCCGCAGCCTCAGCTGCCGCCGTGCTTTTCGAGCACGCCGCGGATCGTTTCCATCGCCCCCACCAGCCGCCGCGACACCTCGCGGTTCGCCTCCTCCAGCCGTGCCGCCCGTGCCGCGGCCGAATCTAGCGACTGCGCCAGCCGCGACCGGTCGCCGCCGAGCCGGTGCAGTTCAGTCTCCAGATCGCCGCGGCGGACATCCTCGTCCATCCGCGCCTCGATGGCGCGGTCGAGCGCGTCGAGTGCCCGCTCGAGCCGTTTCAGGGCCGCTTCGGTCGCTACCGCAACTGCCACGGGGTTGCGCTGCCTTTCACTCGGGTCGCGACCGCGCGCCGCCACCCATCCTGCTGGCTCCGGATGCCTTGCTGCTTCCACGCCGCCGACCGGAAGCTCCGAGTGAACCCCGGACCCGGCCGCGAATGGAAGCCCTGCAACGGCTTGGCTCCTGTCGATTAAAGCGGCACGCGAACTCAGCGTCAATGCCGATGGTTTGCCGATCCCCCGCCAGCCCAGATGCGCGCGCCGCGTGCGGGCGCAAGCACCCTGCTACGTTCTGGCTGCCTTGCCGCATTTGACAGGACTTGCCGTCCTGCTATTGCTTCGCCGCCCCGCGCGCCGGCTGAGGCCCCGCCCGTTTCGCCGGCTGCGGCCGGATGGGAGCCGGCGGGCGAGGACCAACCAACGGCTCCCTCTGGCGACCTTCCCGATGATCGATCACGACCTCCACAACCGCATGGCCAACGCCATCCGCGCCCTGTCGATGGACGGCGTCGAAAAGGCCAAGTCCGGCCATCCCGGTCTGCCGATGGGGGCCGCCGACATCGCCACGGTGCTGTTCACCCGCTTCCTCAAATTCGACGCCGCGGCGCCGAACTGGCCGGACCGCGACCGCTTCATCCTCTCGGCCGGGCACGGCTCGATGCTGCTCTATTCGCTCTTGCACCTGACCGGCTATGCGTCGATGCCGCTAAGCGAACTGGAGCGCTTCCGCCAGCTCCATTCCAAGACGCCCGGACATCCGGAGAACTTCGTCACCCCCGGCGTCGAGATGACCACCGGCCCGCTCGGCCAGGGCGTCGGCGCCTCGGTCGGCTTCGCGCTCGCCGAGCGCATGCTGGCGGCCGAGTTCGGCGACGGCGTCGTCGACCACCACACCTTCGTCCTCTGCTCCGACGGCGACCTGATGGAGGGGATCAGCCAGGAGGCGATCGCCCTTGCGGGTCATCTCAAGCTGTCGCGGCTGATCTTCCTCTTCGACGACAACGGCATCTCGATCGACGGGCCGCTGTCGCTGGCCGATTCCGTCGACCAGCCGAGGCGCTTCGAGGCCGCCGGCTGGAACGCTGTCAGGGTCGACGGCCACAACCCCGACGCCATCGCCGCCGCCATCGAAGCGGCGCTGAAGAGCGACCGGCCGAGCCTGATCGCCTGCAAGACCACCATCGGCTTCGGCGCGCCGAAGAAGGCCGGCACCTCCAAGGCGCATGGCGAGCCGCTCGGCGAGGAGGAGCTGAAGGGCGCCAAGGCCGCCCTCGGCTGGAACTACGGCCCGTTCGAGGTGCCGGAGGACATTCGCGCTCCCTGGCGCGAGGCGGGCACGCGGGGCGGCGCCGCCCGCCAGGATTGGGAATCCCGGTATGCCGCCATGCCGGCCGGGACGCGGTCGGAGTTCGAGCGCCGGCTCGCCCGGCGCCTGCCGGAAGGGCTGGGGGCGGCAATCGCCAAGCTTAAGGACAAGCTCGTCACCGACAAGCCGGCGGTCGCCACCCGCAAGGCCAGCGAGATGGCTCTCGAGGTGATCACCGAGGCCGTGCCGGAGCTGGTGCTCGGCTCGGCCGACCTCACCCCGTCCAACAACACCAAGACCAAGAACCTTGCCGAGATCCGGCCCGGTTCCTTTGTCGGCCGCTACATCCATTACGGCATCCGCGAGCACGGCATGGCGGCGGCGATGAACGGCATCACCCTCCACGGCGGCTACCGCCCGGCTGGTGCCACCTTTCTCATCTTCACCGATTATGCCCGCCCGTCGATGCGCATCGCCGCGCTCTCCGGCATCCCGTCGATCTATGTCATGACGCATGACTCGATTGGCCTTGGCGAGGACGGTCCGACCCACCAGCCGGTCGAGCATTTGGCGGCGCTGCGCGCCATTCCCAACATGCGCGTGTTCCGCCCGGCCGACGCAGTCGAGACGGCCGAGTGCTGGCAGCTGGCGCTGGAGCGTACCGACGGCCCGACCGTGCTTGCGCTCACCCGCCAGAACCTCGCCCCGTCACGGCTTGTATCCGATGCCAGTAACCGCTGCGCCGCCGGCGCCTACGAGCTGTCGCCGGCTGACGGCCCCGCCCGCGCCACGCTGTTTGCCAGCGGCTCCGAGGTCGAGCTGGTGCTGAAGGCGCAGGGTCTCCTGAAAGCCGCCGGGGTCGCCGCCCGCGTCGTCTCGGTGCCGTCGCTGGAGCTGTTCCTGGCGCAGCCCGAAGCCGCCCGCCGCGCCGTCATCGGCGATGCACCGATCCTGGCCGCGGCCGAGGCTGCCGTGCGTTTCGGCTGGGACGCGCTGATTGGCCCCGACGGCATCTTCATCGGCATGACCGGCTTCGGCGCCAGCGCCCCGGCCAAGGAACTCTTCAAGCATTTCGGCATCACCGCCGAAGCGCTCGCCGAGGCGGTGCTGCGCCGCCACAATTCCTAGTCTTCCCTTCGATATTCAGGCTGCAAGGAGCGAACCAATGGCGGTCAAGGTAGCGATCAATGGGTTCGGGCGGATCGGCCGGCTGGTGCTGCGCGCGATCGTGGAATCGAACCGCGACGACCTCCACGTCGTCGCCATCAACGATCTGGGCCCGGTCGAGACCAACGCCCACCTATTCCGGCACGATTCGGTGCACGGCAAGTTCCCGGGCAAGGTCACCGTCGCCGGCGACACCATCGATGTCGGCAAGGGGCCGATGAAGGTAACGGCGATCAAGGATCCGACCACCCTTCCCTGGAAGGAGCTTGGCGTCGACATCGCCTTCGAATGCACCGGCATCTTCACCGCCAAGGAGAAGGCCTCGATGCACCTGACCGCCGGCGCCAAGCGGGTGCTGGTCTCGGCTCCGGGCGAGGGCGCCGACATGACGGTGGTCTACGGCGTCAATGAGGACAAGCTGACCAAGGACCACATTGTCGTCTCGAACGCCTCCTGCACCACGAACTGCCTCGGCCCGGTGGCCTCGGTCCTGCACAATGCCATTGGCATCGAGCAGGGCTTCATGACGACGATCCACTCCTATACCGGCGACCAGCCGACGCTCGACACCATGCACAAGGACCTTTACCGGGCCCGTGCCGCTGCGCTCAACATCATCCCGACCTCGACCGGCGCCGCCAAGGCGATCGGCCTCGTCATCCCCGACCTCAAGGGCAAGCTCGACGGCAGCTCGATGCGGGTGCCGACGCCGAACGTGTCGCTGGTCGACTTCAAGTTCGTTGCCAAGCGCGCCACCTCGGTCGAGGAGGTCAACAATGCCATCAAGGCCGCCGCGGCGAGCGACCGGCTCAAGGCGATCCTGACCTGGACGGCCGAGCCGCTGGTCTCCTCCGACCTCAACCACGACGCCCATTCGGCCACCTTCGCCATCGACCAGACCAAGGTGATGGGCGGCACCTTCGTGCGCGTCGTCGCCTGGTACGACAACGAATGGGGCTTCTCCAACCGCATGGGCGATACCGCCGCGGCGATGGCGCGGCTGATGTAACCACGCGGCGCCCCCGGCGCCGTCAGCGGTTTTGGAGACAATGCGGGCCACGACAGGCCCCGCTAGCCAGAGCAGCGAGATTCGAGATGACCGCTTTCCGTACCCTCGACCATGTCGATCTCGCCGACCGGCGCGTCCTCGTCCGTGTCGACCTCAACGTGCCAATGAAGGACGGTAAGGTCACCGACCGGACCCGCATCGACGCAGTGGTGCCGACCATCCGCGAGATCGCCGACAAGGGCGGCAAGGCCATCCTGCTCGCCCATTTCGGCCGGCCGAAAGGCGCGCCGGAGGCGCAGTTCTCGTTGGGGCAGGTGCGCCCTGCCCTCGCTCTCGCACTCGACCGGCCAGTCGACTTCGCGGGCGACTGCATCGGCCCGGCGGCCGAGGAGAAGGTCGCGGCGATGGCACCGGGCGACATTCTCCTCCTCGAAAACACCCGCTTTCATAAAGGCGAGGAGAAGAACGAGCCCGGCTTCGTCGAAGCGCTGGCGAAGCTCGGCGATATCTTCGTCAACGACGCCTTCTCCGCTGCCCACCGCGCCCATGCCTCGACCGAGGGCCTGGCACACAAGCTGCCGGCCTATGCCGGCCGGGTCATGCAGAAGGAGATCGAGGCGCTGGAGAAGGCCTTGGGCAACCCGCAGCGCCCGCTGGTCGCGGTGGTCGGAGGTGCCAAGGTCTCGACCAAGATCGAGCTTCTGGAAAATCTCGTCGGCAAGGTCGATGCCCTAGTCATCGGCGGCGGCATGGCCAACACCTTCCTGTCGGCGCAAGGCATCGCCGTCGGTAAGTCGCTGAACGAGGCCGACCACGCCGAGACCGCCCGCCGCATCCTCGCCGCGGCGGAGAAATCCGGCTGCGCCATCATCCTGCCGGTCGATGCGGTCGTCGCCGAGGGGCTGAAGGACGGCGTCGCGACCCAAACCGTCGCTGTCGACAAGGTCCCGGCAGACCAGATGATCCTCGACATCGGCCCGAAATCGACCGAAGCCGTCAACGCCTGGTTCGACAAGGCCGCCACGCTGGTCTGGAACGGCCCGCTCGGCGCCTTCGAGACCGAACCCTTCGACCGCGCCACGGTGGCCGCGGCAAAACACGCCGCGGCGCGGACCAAGGCCGGCAAGCTGCTGTCGGTGGCCGGCGGCGGCGACACCGTGGCCGCCCTCAATGCCGCCGGCGCGGCGGAGGACTTCTCCTACGTCTCCACCGCCGGCGGCGCTTTCCTGGAATGGCTGGAGGGCAAGGCGCTCCCTGGCGTGGAGGCCCTGCGCAAGCGCTGAGGTTTGCCCCGACCGCACTCAACACCCGGGCCTTAACCCGCCCCTTGCGGGCGGGTCGAAAACGCTAAAGCGTTTTCGGGGCGGGGTTAGCGCCGCGCAGCGGCGCGTTGCAGACTTCGACCTTCGCCAGCGTCAGGCGTGCAGCGCAATTCCAGGCGCTGCGACGCGCGCTCCGCGCGCTAACCCCGCCCCCAAAGCACTATGCGCTTTCTGCCCGCCCGCAAGGGGCGGGTTAAGCCGAGATCGGGGCCGGAGCACGGGGTATCAACGCTCGGTCAGCTTCAGCTCGATGCGGCGGTTCTTGGCGTAGATCTCGTCGGTGTCGCCCGCTTCCAGCGGCTGGTATTCGCCGAAGCCGGCCGCGACCAGGCGGTTGGGCGGCACGCCCTTGCTGATCAGGTAGCGCACCACCGAGGCGGCGCGAGCCGAGGAGAGGTCCCAGTTGTCGCGGAAGCGGCCGCCATTGATCGGCCGCGTGTCGGTGTGGCCGTCGACCCGCAGCACCCAGTTGATCTCGCTCGGGATCTCGCCCTGCAGCTCGAGGATGGCGCTGGCCAGCTTGTCGAGCTCGCCCTCGCCGGCGACGTTGATCTGCTCGGAGCCTGACGGGAAAAGCACCTCCGATTGAAAGACGAAGCGGTCGCCAACGACGCGGATGTCGGGCCGGTTGCCGAGAATCTCACGCAGACGCCCGAAGAAGTCGGAGCGGTAGCGCGACAGCTCCTGCACTCTCTGGGCCAGAGCGACGTTCAGCCGGCGGCCGAGGTCGGCGATCTGCGTCTGGCTCTCGCGGTCGCGCGATTCGGAAGCATCGAGTGCGTCCTCCAGCGCGGCGATCTGGCGGCGGAGAGCCGAGATCTGCTGGTTAAGCAATTCGACCTGCGACAGAGCGCGGCCGCTGATCTGCTTCTGCTCGTCGAGCGCCGAATTGAGCGCCGCCACCTGACCGCCCGCCGAATTGGCGGCATTAGCATTGCTGTCGAGCATGCCCTGCAGCCGGTCGCGCTCGCCCTCCATGGCGAGGAGGCTCGCCTGCAGCGTCGCCAGTTGATCCTGGTCCTCGCGGCTGCCGGCGCGCTCCATCGCCAGGAGTTGGGTCAGCTCGGCGATCTGCGCGTTCAGCCTAGTCATCGCAGTGTCCTTGCCGGAGATCTCCTGGCTGAGGAAGAACTGGATAATCGCGAAGACCGAAAGCAGGAAGATGAAGACCAGCAGCAGGTTGGTCAGCACGTCGACGAAGGCCGGCCAGTATTCCGGGCGAGCGGTGCGGCGACGGCTATGGGCAATTGCCATATGGCTACTCTCCTACCGGCGACTTGAGCGCACGGGCGATGACCTCGAGGAGCTCCTGCATTTCCTTCTGCTGCTCGGCCTGGGTCTCCACCCAGGCCCGCACCACCTGTTGCTCGCTGCGCATATGCTGCACAAGGCCCTGGATGCCCTCCGCGAGATTGGCCATGGCGGTGGTGGCGCGCTGGGTGGCGCCGGCGGCGCTGGCATTGCCGACCCCTCCCCCTTCCTGGATCGAACGCGACAGCCGCTCGATGGCCAGTCGCAAATCTTCGGCGCTGGTAGCTCCATGCGCCGGCTGCGGCCCGTTCGGGTCGAGGTCGGCGACGGTCGACAGCCAGTCTTCCAGGTCGGTGTAGAAGGTGTTCTGCGCCTGCCCGGCCTGGAGGTCGAGGAAGCCGAGGACCAGCGAGCCGGCAAGGCCGAACAGCGAGGACGAGAAGGCCGTGCCCATGCCGGCCAGCGGCGCGCTGAGGCCTTCCTTGAGATTGTCGAAGATCGTCGCCGTGTCACCGGAACTGACGTCGAGAGACTGGATAGTCGAGCCGACCGCGCTCACGGTCTGCAGCAGGCCCCAGAAGGTGCCGAGCAGGCCGAGGAACACCAGCAGGCCCGTAAGATAGCGCGAGATATCGCGGTCCTCATCCAGGCGCATCAGGATCGAATCGAGCAGCGAGCGCATGGTCTGGGTCGAGATCGCCATGGCGCCCATGCGGTCGCCGAGCAGCGTCGCCATCGGCGCCAGCAGCACCGGCGTCCGCTCCACCTCAATGCCGGGCTCCGCCACCCGGAAGGTGTTGACCCAGCGCACCTCGGGGAACAGCCGTATGACCTGCCGGTAAGACAGCACCGCGCCGACCAGCAGCGTCGTGACGATGACGGCGTTGAGGCCAGGATTGGAGAGGAAGGCGATATAGGCCTGCTGATAGAGGATGAGCGCGACGAAACCCGCGATCACCATGAAGATCGTCATCCGCCACAGATACACATGCGGGCCGGCGATCTTGTAAGGGTCATATTCCCGCGAACGGGATCGGCGAAGGATCACGCGGGAGCCCCTATTGTTCCCCTCGGCACAAGATTAGCTTGAATTGTGGCAGGAGAGAAACCGCAAATCCAAGCCGTTTTATGGTGAAGCTGCGGCTTTCGCTTTGCCAAGCGAGTCAAGAAGGCGGCGGTGAATGCCGGAATTGCCAGCAATGATGGCGCCGGTGTCGAACATACGATCACGGTTGTCGAGATCGGTGACGGTGCCGCCCGCCTCGCGGATCAACAGCATGCCTGCCGCCATGTCCCACGGCTTGATGTCGTGCTCCCAATAGGCGTCGAAACGTCCGGCCGCCACCCAGGCGAGGTCGAGTGCCGCAGCGCCGCAGCGGCGGATGCCGGCGGTCTGGCCCATGATCCGCGTCAGCTCGACCAGATAGGCGGGATGGTTGGGCCGGCCGAGATGCGGGATGCCGGTGGCGATGACGGTGTCGGCCAGCTCGGTACGGGCGGCGACGCGGATGCGACGGTCATTGAGGAAGGCGCCGCCTCCCTTCTCGGCGACATACAGCTCGTTCATCACCGGGTTGAAGATGACGGCGGCGACGATCTGCCCGTCCCGTTCCAGCGCCAGCGATATGCAGAACAGCGGAATGCCGTGCAGGAAGTTGGTGGTTCCGTCGAGCGGATCGATGATCCAACGATGGGTCTCGTCGGTACCGGGCGTGGTGCCGCTCTCCTCGGCGAGGAATCCGTAGCCGGGCCGCGCCTTTTGCAGCATCTCGATCAGCGTCTCTTCCGAGCGCTTGTCGGCCGCGGAGACGAAGTCGCTCGGCCCCTTGACCGACACCTGCAGGTTCTCGACCTCGCCGAAGTCGCGGGCGAGCGTTCGGCCCGCCTTCAGCACCGCTTGGACCATGACGTTCATCAGCGCGGTACGAGCCATGGCGAGGGTCTCTTCCGGTCAGCAGGAATGGATTGTGAGAATTTGGTGCCGCCTTGGGCAAAGCCGGCTCAGCCGTGCGGCCGGGCCTCTGCACCACGTTTGGCGGATGCGTTCAAGAGGGCGAATCGCCCGGCACGGCTTGGTGGGTGAATTTTGCCGCCGCCTCGGAGGCCGCCTGCAACTGGTCGTCCGGCAGGTCAGCGATGAAGCCGTCGAGCCAGCTATCCGGCAGCCCGGCGGTCTTGGCGATGATGGTCCAGGTCGCCGCCTCAACGGCGTTCTTGGGCACGCCGTCGCCCACGGCAAGGATGCGTGCCAGCCGGTTCTGCGCCACCGGATTGCCGCCCTCGGCGGCGTGGCGCAGCCAAGTCACCGCGGCGGCCGGGTCGGCCTTGACGCCGGTGCCGTTGAACAGGCGAATACCATATTCCAGCGCCGCATCTTGATTGCCGCCGCGCGCCGCCCGTGCCAGCCAGTGGGTGGCGATGCCGGCGTCCTTGATGACGCCAGTGCCGTCGTCATAGAGCTGGGCGAGAGCATATTGCGCATTGGCGCTGCCGAACCCAGCGGCGCGGCTGAACATCTCGGCAGCCTTCTCGAAATCCTGCGGGCGGGCTTTCCCCTCCACATAGATAAGGCCAAGATTGTACATGGCGTCGACCTGGCCGCGCTCGGCGGCACGCTCGAAGAGGTCGGCCGCCTTGGCCCTGTCCTCCGTCACGCCATGGCCTTGCAGGTACATCATGGCGAGGGCGAGCTGGGCCTCGCGGTCGCCATTGTTAGCCCCGAGCTGATACCAGCCGGCCGATTCGACCAGATTCACCGGAATGCCATAGCCGCCGGAATAGAGCAGCCCGAGCAGCGTCTGCGCCGCCGCATCCCCGGCCTCGGCCCGCGGCAGTGCCTCCGAGAAGGCCGTGAGGAAATAGCCGCGCTGGAAGGCACCATAGGCAAGGTCGGGGCCGTCAGGCAGTGGACCCCTCGGGGCAGCGGCCGCCACCGATGCGGCCGTCGGAGCGGTTGCGGAGGGGTCCGCGGCCGCAGGCGTCGCCGCTGCCGAGGCGACCGTGGCCGGCCGCGGCACGGGGATCGGCACCTCGGCTAGCGCCGGCACCGCGGCAAGCACGGCGGCGCATGCCAGGAACGGGACGGCTCTCACGCCTCCACCCCCGTCGCCTCCGCCAGCAGGCGGTTAGCCTCCGCGATCGCCGCCGCCGGCCCGTCCGGATGATCCCATACGGCCTTGCGGAGCGCCACGAACTCGACCCCGGCGGCGACTGCCTCGCGGACGCTTTCGAGGCTCGAGCCGCCCATCACGATCGCCGGAATCTCGAACAGCCCGCTCCACCATTGCGCAAGGGCGAGGGCCTTCGGGTAAATGCCCGGCAGCGTGTCGCCGTCGAGCCGGCCGAAGAACAGATAGTCCGGCTCCGCCTCGCCGGCCTGCATCGCTTCGTCGCGCGAGGTGATGCCGCCGGCGCCTACGATGCGGGCCCCCTGCAGCGATTCCATCGCCGCCGAAAGATCGGCTAGGCCGGTCTCGATATGGACGCCGTCGGCGCCGACCCGGTTGGCGATCCTGAGATCGTTGTGAACGATCGCCGCCACCTCATTGGCCTGTGCCGCATCAACGATGACCTCGCTGATGCGCTGCAGCGCCGCCGGCGCCACGCCCTCGGCGGCGATGATCAGCGAGGCGACGTCGCCGCCGGCCAGCGCCGGGATCAGGTCGCGGGCAAAGTCGTCGGGCACCAGCCCTGCCGGGGTGACCAGGCAGAGGCGGGTGGGATGGGGTGGGATGCTCACGGCGCGGCTCTTGTCAGCCATGGGCGGAAAATCCCCGATGCTTGTGGCGAAAGCGCGACTGCCGCCGCCTTGGCGGCAGTTTCCCGCGGGTTGCGAGCCTTGGGCGGCTCAGGCGGCCGGGCGCTCCAGCTCGCGCTTCCAGGCGCCGGTCGCAGCAAGTCCGTTCATGCGGGCACGGTGGAGGAAGGCGCGCTGGCCGGCGGCGAGATTCTCCGCCTTGCCGCCCCAGGCCTTGATCGCTGCGGCCTGCAGCGCGCGGCCATAGGAGAAGGTGAGCTTCCAGGGCAGCGGTCCGGCCGCGTTCATCAGCGACAGATGCTCGGTCGCCTCTTCATCCGACTGGCCGCCGGAGAGGAAGGCGATGCCCGGCACGGCCGGGGGCACGCAGGCCTTCAGCACCTTCAGCGTCCGCTGGGCGACCTCGGCGGCCGAGGCGCGCGGCCCCTTTTGGCCCGGCACCACCATGTTCGGCTTCAGCACCATGCCTTCGAGATTCACGCCGGCATAGTAGAGCTGCTCGAACACCGTCTTAAGGGTCCACTCGGTGACCTTCTCGCAGGTGGCGATGTCGTGCACCGCCTCCGGCCCATCCATCAACACCTCGGGCTCGACGATCGGCACGATGCCGGCCTCCTGGCAGAGCGCCGCATAGCGCGCCAGGGCATGGGCATTGGCGAGGATGGCGGCATGGCTCGGGCGGCCGGCGCCGATATCGATCACCGCCCGCCATTTGGCGAAGCGGGCGCCGAGGCCGTGATATTCGGCCAGCCGCTCGCGCAGCCCGTCGAGGCCCTCAGTGATCGATTCGCCGGGATGGAAAGGCAACGGCTTGGCGCCGGCATCGACCTTGATGCCGGGAACCGCACCGGCCGCCTTGATCAGGGCGGTCAGGCTGGTGCCATCCCTGGCCTTCTGGCGGATGGTCTCGTCGAACAGGATGACGCCGGAGATGTGGCCCTGCATCGCCTCGACGGTGCGGAACAGCATCTCGCGATAGTCGCGGCGCGCATCCTCGCTGTTGGCGAGGCCGATGGCATCGAAACGCTTCTTGATGGTGCTGGTGCTCTCGTCCGCGGCGAGGATCCCCTTGCCGGGCGCCACCATAGCCTGCGCGATATCCTCAAGCCTCTCGCTCACTGGCGAACCTCCAACAGCGTTTCCGATTTCGCGCATGCCCATAGCCGAAACGCGGCGGCCGGGCCAGCGTGGAGGCACCAGGGATGAGATCGGGTCGAATGGATTCGGGGCGGGAAGCCCGCCCTACACCCGCGAAGCCCGTCCGCCCTGCAGCACTTCCAGCGACGGGAGCTTGTCGCCGAACTGCAGGCGCGCCAGCCGAGCGTAGAGGCCGCCCGCGGTGCTAAGGGTCTCATGCGTGCCGGTCTCGACGATGCGGCCGCCATCTATCACGACGATGCGATTGGCCTTCTGCACGGTCGCCAAGCGGTGGGCGATGACCAGGGTGGTGCGGCCTTCCATCAGCCGGTCGAGCGCCGCCTGCACCAGCCGCTCGCTCTCCGCGTCGAGGGCGCTGGTCGCCTCGTCCAGGAGCAGCACCGGGGCGTCCTTTAGGATGGCGCGGGCGATGGCGATCCGCTGCCGCTCGCCGCCGGAAAGGGTGACGCCGCGTTCGCCGACCTCGGTGGCGTAGCCCTGCGGCAGCGTTGCGATGAAGCCGTCTGCATGGGCGAGCACCGCCGCGCGCCGCACCGCTTCGTCGGTCGCGCCGGGATCGCCCACGCGGATGTTTTCGGCGACGCTGGCGGCGAAAATGGCCGTCTCCTGCGGCACCACCGCGATCCGCCGCCGCAGTTCCATCGGATCGACCCGGCTGATTTCGACCCCGTCGAAGCGGATGCGGCCGGCGGTCGGGTCATAGAAGCGCAGCAAAAGGCTGAACAATGTGCTCTTGCCCGCACCCGAGGGGCCGACAATGGCAATCCGTGTCCCTGGCTCGACGGCCAGCGACACTTCCTTCAGCACCGGCTGCCCGCGAGCCCCGGCATAGGCAAAGCCGACCTCCTCGAAAGCGATGCCGCCGCGCGCCGGGCGCGGCAGGATCTCGGGCGCGGCCGGCGCGGTGATCGACGGCTCCTCGGCCAGCAGCTCGGCGATCCGCTCCGCGGCACCGGCCGCCTGCGCCAGCTCGCCCCAATTCTGGCTGAGCTCGCCAAGCGCACCCGCCGCGAGCACCGCGTAGAAGAGGAACTGGCCAAGCGTGCCCGGCGTCATCCGGCCGGCGAGCACGTCGGAAGCGCCGTACCAGAGCACCGCGACCATGCTGGCGAACACCAGGAAGATGCCGACGGCGGTCAGCGCCGCCCGCGCCGCCGTGCTCGCCCGCGCGGCGGCAAAGGCCGCCTCGATCGAGCGGCGGAAGCGCCCGGCCGCGCTCGCCTCCAGCGTATAAGCCTGGACGGTGCGGATGGCCTCGACCGCCTCGGCGGCATAGGCGGTGGCGCCGGCGAGAAGGTCCTGCGCCCGCCGCGACCGGCCGCGCACCGCCCGGCCGAAGAAGATCAGCGGCAGCACCACCAGCGGGATCGCCGCCACCACCAGCGCCGAGAGGGACGGGCTGCTGACCACCATCATCGTCACGGCCCCGACGCCGAGGACGAGATTGCGCGCCGCCACCGACAGGCTCGCGCCGGCGGCCGCCTTGACCTGCGTGGTGTCGGCGCTCAGCCGCGAAACCAGCTCGCCGGACTGGCTGCGGTCGAAGAAATCGATGCCGAGGCGGGTCAGATGGGCAAAGAGATCGGTTCGCAGGTCCGCGGCTACCCGCTCGCCCAGCCAGGTGACGAAATAGAAGCGGAACGCACTCGCCGCGGCCAGCACCGCGACGACGCCGATGAGCGCCAGGAAATAGGCGTTGATGGTCGCCGGGTCGCCGCCGGAGAAGCCGTGGTCGATGACCCGGCGGAGTGCCAGCGGTATCGCGAGCGTCGCCAGCGCCGCGACAAGGACAGAGAGGATGGCGCCGGCGAGCTGGACCGGCCGGCGGCAGACATAGGGGACGAGCATCGCCAGCGGCCGGACCGCCTTCCGTCTCGACTTCGGCGCCATGGCATCCGCTCGCATCGTCTCTCCTTCGCGATATGTGCCAACCGGACCGTCCGCCGCCCATGCGGCGCACGGACGCAAGGGCGCCGCGGAACCGCCAACCGGCCGGGCGGGCCAGGTTGCCGGAGCCCGCCTGGCTCCACTCTCCTTGTGCGCAGCCGGCGGTTCCGCTATATCCCCGCGCCAATACAAGCCGCCAAGGGACGCCGCCTTGCGCTGGCGCAAATGCTTGCGGCGGCTTTTCTCACGATCGACAGGGCAGTGCAGCGATGAAGAAGGACATCCATCCCGACTATCACGCCATCAAGGTGGTGATGACGGACGGCACCGAATACACCACCCGCTCCACCTATGGCGAGGAGGGTGCGACGCTGCAGCTCGACATCGACCCCAAGACACATCCGGCCTGGACCGGCGGCAGCCAGCATTTGCTCGACCGCGGCGGCCGCCTGTCGCGCTTCAACAACAAGTTCAAGGGCTTCATGGGCAGCAAGGGCTAGCCCCAGCCCTCGCACCGCCTGACACATCGACCCCGGCCTCCGCGCCGGGGTTTTGCTTTTCGGACCTTCCCAGCCTCATCCAGAGGTGCTCGCCGCGCCAGCGGCGAGCCTCGAAGGACCAGCGGCGTAGTCTCGACCGCCGGTGCACAGGCCGATGGTCCTTCGAGGCTCGCCCGCTTACGCGCGAGCACCTCAGGATGAGGGCGTGGCGAACAGGGGTTATTTCCGCGCCGCGCCGAAGGCTTCGCTGAGTTGGCCGAGCTGGCGGGCGACGACGTTCTCCGCCGGCTCGACCGGAGCCAGCGCGTCGTCGAGGCGGCGGACGCGGTCCTGCAGGCGGAGCGACCGGCCGATGAGCTCGCGAAGGCGCTCCGGCAGGTCGACCCAGCCGGGGCCTTCGGTCGCCGTGTCGAGGCCCTTCAGCCGGACCTTGGCCTTTTCCTCGCGCGCCTGGTCGATGGTGATCTCGCCGTCGTTGACGGCGCGCTGCAGCAGCAGCCAGGAGGCAAGCTGCATCAAGCGGGTGGTCAGCCGCATCGACTCGGTGGCGTAGGTCAGCGCCCCTGCCCGGCCGAGCAGCTTGGAATCGGAGCGGCCGTCGGTGTCGAGATAGGTCGCAGTCTCCTCGACCAGCGCCATGCCCTCACGGAACAGGGTACGGAACGGATCGGACCCGGCGAACCGCCGTCCGAAGGCGATCGCCTCACCACTGCCGTCTCGCTGCCGATTGTCCGTCACGCGCCATCCTTCGGAACTGGGGAACTGTCCCATACCGGGACGACCAGCCTCATCAGCCGCAAGCCACATGCCAGGAGCTTGGGGATGGGAGGCGGGGCAGGCACGCACCCCGAAGCTGGTATGCACCAGAGAGGCGGCCAAAAAAAGAGCCGCCCCGAAGGCGGCTCTGAGAAGTTGACAGGGAGGCGTCAAACAGAGTGGACCAGGCCACTCGAATCCAGAAGACTGGATGGGCTTAGTAAGCACTGGTAAAGCTTAATGGCACGTTAACGAAGCTGAAGAAAATTGTTAGGCTTTGGCTCCGAAGGCATCGCCGACGGAAATTCCTGCCTGGCGTTGGAGCGCCAGACTTCATCTCCCCCTGTAGGGTGAGCTAAGGGAAGCGTTCCAACGCGGTATAAAGCCACCCTCCACAAGCAGCGCAGGGAAGCTTTCGTTGATTTGGCTGTGTCGGCCAGCGTACCGACAACCCCTCCCCTCACCGCTTGAAGAACGAAGAGGCCGCATCGCGGCTGGCCTGCTTGGCGCGAATGGCGGCTTCGAGGCGAACGATCTCGGCCTTGAGCAATTCCACCCGCTCGCCGAGTTCGCCGACCGAAAGCCGATCGAGCACCTCGCCGATCCGGTGCTCCGGCGGCTTCTCCTTCGGCTCCTCGTCGAACAGCGGCATCGCTTCCTCCTGCCTTCCCCGTCGCTTCTACCGCGCCGGCGCGGCGGTTGTCAGCGCCGGACGCCCCGGCTAGACCGGGCGCAGATCTGAGGGAGATGCCGATGGCCAGCCTGCCCGAGACCATGACCGCCATCGCCATCACCGAGCATGGCGGGCCGGACGTGCTGAAGCCGGAGCCGCGTCCGGTGCCGCACGCCTATGAGCACGAGCTCTTGGTGAAGATCGCCGCCGCGGGCGTCAATCGCCCGGACGTCGTCCAACGCCAGGGCCACTATCCGCCGCCGCCCGGCGCCCCCGACATCCCGGGCCTCGAGATCGCCGGCACCATCGCCGCTGTCGGCTGCAACGTCTCCCGCTTTGCCGTCGGCGACACGATAACGGCGCTGATCCCCGGCGGCGGCTATGCCGAGTACGCGACGGTGCACGAGAGCAACGCCCTCCCGGTCCCCGCCGGCCTGTCGATGGTCGAGGCCGCGGCGCTGCCAGAAACCTACTTCACCGTCTGGTCGAACGTCTTCGACCGTGGCCGGCTGCAGGCCGGCGAGATCTTCCTCGTCCATGGCGGCACCTCCGGCATCGGCACCACTGCGATCCAGCTCGCCAAGGCTTTCGGCTCCAAGGTCATCGCCACCGCCGGTTCTGCCGAGAAATGCGATGCCTGCCGGAAACTCGGCGCCGACCTCGCGGTGAACTATCTGACCGAGGATTTCGTCGCCGCTACCAAGGCCTTCGCGAAGACCTCAGGGGCTGGCGGCGCACATCTCATCCTCGACATGGTCGCTGGCGACTATGTCGAGCGCAACTATCGCGCCGCCGCCGAGGACGGCCGCATCGTCCAGATCGCCACGCTCAACGGCTTCAACGCCGACGTCGATATCCGCCTGCTGATGGTCAAGCGCCTGACCCACACCGGCTCGACACTCCGCGTCCGCCCGGTCGCCTTCAAGGCAGCGATTGCGGAGGCACTGCGCGAAAAGGTCTGGCCGCTGCTGGAAGCCGGACGCTGCAAGCCGGTGATCGACTCGACCTTCCCCCTCGCCGAAGCCGCCGCCGCCCACGCCCGAATCGAGGCGCCGGGCCATATCGGTAAGATCGTGCTGACGGTGGGCGCGTAGCAAGACGACCATCACCTGCGCCCCGTAGCGGCTGAGCACCCGATCGGACGTCAGTAGACAGAGCGGTTCCGTCAGCGCCTGTGCCACCAGCATGCGGTCGAACGGATCGCGATGGTGGTATGAAAGCGCGACAACAGCGCGAGAATGCTCCCAGGTGACCGGCAGCGGCTCGTAGTCCGCTTCCCGCGTCTGCTCGGCGAAGCGGTGGAAGTCCAGGTCGAAATGGCTCCTCGAAACCTTGATTGCCACTTCCCACAGCGAGATGGCGCTGACGAAAACGATCTCGGCCTGCTCGATGCGGTCCCGGGCAACCTCCGACAGCCTTTGGCTGGCATTGGTCGCCCACAGAAGGACATTGGTGTCGAGGAGAAGCTCATCCGAGATCAACCTTGTAGAACTCGTCGAGGACCTCATCCGGCAATGGGTCGTCGAAATCGTCGGGCACGACGAACTCCCCGGCCATCGACCCTAACCTGATCTTCTTCTTCGGCTCCTCCAGCGGCACCAGCTGGGCGAGCGGCGTGCCGGCCTTGGCAATGATCAAGGTCTCGCCCTTGCTGGCGCGGTCAACCAGCTTGGAGAGCTGGGTCTTGGCCTCGTAGATGCTGATTTGCTTGGCCATCGCGATCCTCCGCCCTGTCGGGCTAGGTACCTGACCAAGCCTGCTCTGGGCGAGACCGACGACAGCACAACTTTCGGGATTTGTTTGCATCGCTCTTGGCGGCAAACTATATACGCGGCAATTCCCGTCATTCCCTGACGTGCACTACGGCTCTGCCGGCCGGCCCCCCGGCGGAGCGCGAGAGGAGGCTTGCATGAACACCATCCCGTTGATGCCGAAGGCGACCGCAGTCTGGCTGGTCGACAACACGTCGCTGTCCTTCGACCAGATTGCCGAGTTCTGCCGACTGCATCCGCTCGAGGTGAAGGCCATTGCCGACGGCGAGGCCGCGACCTCGATCAAGGGCCTCGATCCGGTCACCACCGGCCAGTTGACCCGCGAAGAGATCGCCAAGGCCGAGGCCGATCAGGACTACCGGCTGAAGACGGCCGATCCTAAGGTGCGGGTACCGCCGCCGGCCAAGCGCAAGGGCCCACGCTACACCCCGGTCTCGCGGCGCCAGGACCGTCCCAACGCCATCCTCTGGCTGATCCGCAACCATCCCGAGCTGAAGGATGCGCAGATCATGCGCCTGGTCGGCACCACCAAGCCGACTATCGAATCGATCCGTAGCCGCCAGCACTGGAACGCCAACAACCTCCAGCCGCTCGACCCGGTGACCCTCGGCCTCTGCTCGCAGATCGACCTCGATTTCGAGGTCGAAAAGGCCGCCAAGTCGGCGCCGCCGCGCGAGGCCGTGGCCGAGAGCGCCCGCCTATTGCCGGCCGAGGAAACCACGGCCACCGCCGCCGCTCTCTCCGCCGCGGCCAACCGCAACCGCGCCCGCCAGGACGAGATCGACGCCGACGCCGTCTTTGCCAAGCTGAAGTCGATGAAGGGCCCGGTCACCGAAGACGACGACACCTGAGCACCTGTCGTCGGGGTAGGGAAGGATCGCTCCCACGCTCATCCTGAGGTGCTCGGCCCAGGGCCGAGCCTCGAAGGACCCGCGACGCGGGTTCCGCCGGCTCGACACAACCGCCAGCCCTTCGAGGCTCGCCGCTGGCGCGGCGAGCACCTCATGGTGAGGTTGGCGGGCCGCTGATCCGTGCAACCGCACCAACCGTGGGCGCCTCAATCGTTTCTTAGCAGATCATGCCCTTTCCATGGGCCGCCCGAACGGGCCGCCAGATCGGAGAGGACCATGCGCCTGCGGAACGCCTTTGCCCTGCTGTTCATCCTCTCGGGCCCGGCCATCGCCGCCGAACCGGTGGTGGTCACCAAGCTCATCACGTCGTCGCAGACTGCGGCGGGCCAGCCGATCGCCCTGCCGCAGGGGCCGGTCGAGGTCACCTTCTCCACCTTTGACATCGCTCCCGGCGCCAAGCTGCCGGTGCATCGTCATCCCTGGCCCCGCTACGGCTACGTCATCTCCGGCACACTGACGGTGAAGAACGAGGCGACCGGCAAGGAGACCGACTACCCGCCCGGCGGCGTCATCCTGGAGATGGTCAACCTCTGGCACTATGGCGAGAACCGCGGCACCGAGCCGGTCCACCTCCTCGTCATCGACCAGGTGCCGCCGGGCACGCCGAGCACCGAGCTCAAGCCGAACTAGGTCTACGGCGAAGTCGCTCACACCGCCTTCGCCATCTCCCGCAGCTTGAACTTCTGGATTTTCCCGGTGCTGGTCTTCGGCAGTTCGGCGAAGACGACGTTGCGCGGCACCTTGAAGCGCGCCAGCCGCCCGCGGCACCATTCGATCAGTTCCTCGGCGCTGGCCTCGTGGCCGGCGCGCAGCTCGACGAAGGCGCAGGGCGTCTCGCCCCATTTCTCGTCCGGCCTTGCCACCACAGCCGCAGCCGCCACTGCCGGGTGCTTGTAGAGGGCATCTTCGACTTCGATCGAGGAGATGTTCTCGCCGCCCGAGATGATGATGTCCTTCGACCGGTCCTTCAGCTGGATATAGCCGTCCGGATGGAGGACGCCGAGGTCGCCGGAGTGGAACCAGCCGCCGCGGAAGGCCTCGTCGGTCGCCTTCTTGTTCTTGAGGTAGCCCTTCATGACGATGTTGCCGCGGAACATCACTTCGCCGAGCGTCTCGCCATCGGCCGGGACCGGCGCCATCGTCTCCCCGTCCATCACCGTCAGCGCGTCGAGCGGCACATAGCCGACACCTTGCCGTGCCTTGAAGCGGGCGCGCTCGGCGGGTTCCAGCGTGTCCCACTCCTCCTTCCATTCATTGACCGTCGCCGGGCCGTAGGTCTCCGTCAGGCCATAGAGATGGGTGACGGCGAAGCCGTTCTCCGCCATCGCCGCCAGCACCGCCTCCGGCGGCGGCGCTGCGGCGGTGAAGAACTCCACCTTCTGCTCCAGCACCCGCTTGTCGGCATCCGGGGTCGACAGGATCGTCGACATCACGATCGGCGCGCCGCAGAGATGCGTCACACGGTGCTCGGCCAGCGCGTCCCAGATCGGCTTCTGCCGCACCCAGCGCAGGCACACATGTGTCCCGGCGATGACCGACATCGTCCACGGGAAGCACCAGCCATTGCAGTGGAACATCGGCAGGGTCCAGAGATAGACCGCATGCTTCGGCATCGAGCCGGTTAGCACGTTGCCCTGCGCCAGCAGCGCCGCGCCGCGATGGTGGTAAACTACGCCCTTGGGGTTGCCGGTGGTGCCGGACGTGTAGTTGAGCGAGATCGCGTCCCACTCGTCGTCCGGCATCCGCCAGGCGTAGAACGGGTCACCGCCGGCGACGAAATCCTCGTAGTCGAGCGTGCCGAGACGCTGGCCGTCCTGCGCGAATTCCGGGTCGTCATAGTCGATCACCAGCGGCTTTACGCTGGCGAGGGTCAGCGCTTCCTTCATTACCGGCGAGAATTCGCGGTCGGTGATCAGCACCTTCGCCTCGGCATGGTCGAGCATGAAGGCGATTACCGGCGCATCGAGCCGGGTGTTGATCGAATGCAGCACGGCGCCGCACATCGGCACGCCGTAATGTGCCTCCAGCATCGCCGGCGTATTGGCCAGCATCGCCGACACCGTATCGCCCCTGCCGATGCCGTGAGCAGCCAGCGCCGAGGCAAGGCGGCGCGAGCGGGCATAGAACTCGGCATAGCTCCAGCGGCTGCCGCGATGGATGATTGCCGTCCGCTTTGGAAACACCGCCGCCGCCCGGGCCAGGAAGCTCAGCGGCGTCAGCGGCTGGTAGTTGGCCGGGTTCTTGTCGAGGTCGGTGTCGTAGGGCGAAGCGGTCACGGCGGCTGATCCGATAGGGCGAGGCGGCGCATCAAATCGCAACTCCGCCGCGCCCGCAATCGCGGCCGCAGCGCCAGGCTAGAGCAGCGAGCGGAACCCGGCCCAGGTCAGGTCGAGCCCCACCACCAGGATCAGGAAATAGATCAGATTGTAGAAGCGCCGGGGGTCGAAGCGCTTGACCAGCCAGACACCAAGGAAGGTGGCCGGGATGGAGATCGGCAAGAGGATCAGCGCCACCTTCAGATTGGCGCCGGCAAGCTGGCCGAGGAAATAATAGGGGATCAGCTTGGTGGCGTTGACGGTGGCGAAGAAGATCACCGAGGTGCCAGCGAACACCACCGGCGCCAACCGGAGCGGCGCGACATAGACCTGGAATGGCGGCCCGCCGGCATGGCTGACGAAGCTGGTGAAGCCGGCAAGGAAGCCCCAGACCCCACCCGCCGCCGGCTTGTGCGGCTTGCCCTCCGCCTGGTGCCGGCCGCGGATGAAATAGTCCGCTGAGAACGCGACCGACAGCAGCCCGACGATCAGCCGGATGTGATGCTCGGTCACCCACGAAGCCGTCAGCCAGCCGAACCCGACCCCGGCGACCGCCGCCGGCAGCATCAGCCACAGTGTCCGCGCATCCGACTGACGCCGATAGGTGTAGACGGCAACGAGGTCGCTGAGCACCAGGATCGGCAGCGTGATCCCCGCCGCCTGCACCGGCGGGATCACCAGCGACATCAGCGGCACCACCAGCAGTCCCAGCGCACCGAACCCACCCTTGGAAAGGCCAAGGATCACCATCGCCGGCACGGCGACGGCATAGAACCAAGGATCGGAAAGCATGACGGCGGGCCGGGGAGGAGAGGTAAGCCAGCCGTAGCGAATGGCGCCCACGGAAGCAAGGCAGCGCCGTCGTGGCGACGCTATCCAAAGGCCAATTGCTTGCAAGACGATGCAAGGTAAAGTCGCCGAAACCGGAGAGCATCTATGCCTGTGCTATATTTCGCAGCGCTGCGATCCCTAGTCGTGGCCAGCGCATTGTTGGTGCTTGTGTGCGCCGGCCCAGGGCAAGCTCAAGACGCTCCATCCTCCGACGCAGCCCTCGATGCAGCTATGGATGCGGTTCTGTCGGAGTTAGCGAGGCCGGCCGAGCCTTTTGAGCTGTTCTTGGATCAGCCGGATGTTCTAGAACACAGTTATGAGACACTATGCCATAGATCGGATCAATATGAGGAAGAGATAAAGCTCGCCAACGAAGAGATCGACGCACTGGAGCAATCGATTCGAGGCACAGCCTCTCTCCTAGGTGTGCCTGCCGAACTTGCTCTAAACGGCCCCATCGAGCAGCTTCCAGAACCGATCGCATTGCTTAGGGCGAGATGGACGGGCGATAGATTCGCTAAGTATGCAAACATCAACACGATGATCGCAGTGACGGCATCCATCGTCGATGAGGAGGCCCGACAAGCTGGTGTAGCCGATGTCTATGATTCTGATCCACCCAACTGGCCAGCCGCGCTGAAGAAGGCATTCGCGGCAAATCTTCGGCTGTGGCAAGCCATGCGCGATGAACAGGCTGCCACTTTGCTGTCGGTGGAGATCGGCTCATTTATGCAGGCCGCTGCGGACGCTGGTATTCCGATCCAGTCCGCGTTGACCATCGACACTGCGGATCTGCCCGAAGATTTGGCAACCAAGCGCGACTACTATGAATCAGTGTTGCGTATACTCTCGTTTCAGGCCGGCTCGATCGCAGCCGTCACCTATGCTTGCGCCACTGGGGAATTCAGAATAGAAACCGGGTATCTCGCACCGGAATGCTTAGAAGCAAAACCTCTAGGTATGGATGTCACCATCCTCGATGGCTTGGCTGATCCAGAATCCGAGGGACCTAGTTTTGATGAGATACAACTCGGCTGCATCACTCTGGATCATGAGTGGTCCGGGAAGCACTTCAACTACCTGTTACTCAAAAACACGCACGTCGAATATCTCGGCTTGCGTCGCTCACAAATTGACCAGGGTCTATATCTGGAGGATGTCCGCCTCCGCGATCTTGTGATTGAAAGCAACAGCCTTCGGGCCCTCGAGGCTCGAGATTTGGCGGTCCTCCCCACGTCTGTACGAACGCCTCGGTTCCAAATCGCGAGGAATCAGATTGCGTCGAACCTCTGGCTGTTGCGCGTCAGTCTCAGGGGCAACGCATCGATCTTGGGCAACGGCATAGGCGGAGACTTGGTATTGGACCAGTTGGAGGTTCAAGGCGCCCTGAGCTTGGACGGTGACAGCACTCCATAGGGAAGCGAGGGGGGAAGTCCAGGCAAACTGCCGTCCCCATTGGCCCCGCCGCGCGCCCGCAGTAGAACGGCGCCGCACAGCCAGTCAGGAGCATCGATGCCGAATCTCGCAGGCAAGGCCGCCATCGTCACCGGGGCGGCGAAAGGGATCGGGGCAGCGATCGCGCGGCGCTTCGTCGAGGAAGGTGCCTATGTCGCCATCGCCGACGTCAGCCCGGTCGATGGCGCCGCAACCGCGGCGACGCTCGGGCCTTTGGCCCAGTTCATCGCCTGCGACGTCGGCGACGCCGCCTCCGTGAAGGCGATGGTCGACGAGGCGGTCGGTGCCTTCGGTGGCGTCGACGTGCTGGTGAACAACGCCGGCATCGTTGCCAATGCCGAGTTCCTCGACCTTGCCGAGGCCGATTTCGACCGCGTGATGCGGGTCAACATCAAGGGCGCGTTCCTGGTCGGCCAGGCCGTGGCGCGCCACATGGTCGAGCGGGTCAAAGCCGGCGGCAAGCCGGGCGCCATCGTCAACATGTCCTCGGTCAACGCCGTCTTCGCCATCGCCACCCAGGTGCCCTACTCGGTCTCCAAGGGCGGCATGAATCAGCTCACCAAGGTGATGGCGCTGGCGCTGGCGCCGCACGGCATTCGCGTCAACGCCATCGGCCCCGGCTCGATCATGACCGAGATGCTGCATGCGGTGGTCAGCAACCCGGAGGCGATGAACCGGGTGATGTCGCGCCTTTCCAGCACATTGGGATCCTAAGCTTAGAATTCCACGTGGACAAGTTGTCGCGGCCGCTTCTATAGTGTCACCTAAATACTAGTGACTCCAGCGTAACTGGACTGGCCACAGTTAGGCCGCAAATGTAATCACACTGGCTCACCTTCGGGTG